>Ga0315334_10000743_pt1 | contig 19791 bp, 16 predicted proteins | sample M150034915metaG_FD_205555 | JGI IMG/M metagenome (GOLD analysis project Ga0315334, IMG submission 205555) | Ammonia-oxidizing marine archaeal communities from Monterey Bay, California, United States - M1 500m 34915 | ecosystem: Environmental > Aquatic > Marine > Intertidal zone | place: USA... | reverse complement strand
AAATGGCAAATTCATTTGCTGCGCTTAAGCGTGACCGACAAGAAACTTTAACCAACCTAACTTCCGAATTAGAAAAGACCCAAACCGTACAGACTAGCTTTGAAGATGAACGTTTATGGAAATGTGAGCGAGATAAATCTGGTAACGGCTATGCGGTTATTCGCTTCCTACCAACAGCTGAAGGCGAAGACGTGCCTTGGGTGCGAGTATGGAATCATGGTTTTCAAGGGCCAGGTGGTTGGTACATTGAGAACTCACTTACCACGTTGACTCAAAAAGATCCAGTTTCCGAATACAATACTGCACTTTGGAATAATGGAACTGAAGCAGGTAAGGAACAGGCTCGTAAGCAAAAGCGTCGCCTTAATTATTATTCCAACATATATGTTATTAAAGATCCAGCTAATCCAGAGAATGAAGGTCAGATTAGAATTCTTCGCTATGGTAAGAAAATCTTTGATAAGATTAATGATCTTATGACTCCAGATTTTCAAGATGAAGAGCCAGTCAATCCATTTGACTTTTGGCTTGGTGCAGATTTTAAAATGAAAATTCGTATGGTGGAAGGGTTTGTTAATTATGACAAGTCTGAATTTGATACGCCATCAGAATTTCTTGGTGGGAATGATAAAGAGTTGGAAACGATTTGGAATGCCCAATATCAATTGAGTGAATTTACTTCAGCTGATAATTTTAAAACTTATGATGAGCTTAAAACTAAGTTCAATCGTGTTCTTGGTTTGACTGATGATCCAAATTTAGAACTTCAAGTTAGTAAGTTTGAAACAACTGCTAAAGTTACAGAGCCGGATTCAATTTCTGGTGATGAAGTCAGTACTACTGAAGAAGGAGATACTTTATCCTATTTTCAGAAGTTAGCTGAAGAGCAGTAAATTATTTGGGGGAGAAATCCCCCATTTTTAAAAAAATAAAACGAACAAAATTGAGTTTCACTTGTCTAATATAGTAGAGGTAAATTTTGTTTAAGGAGAAATGAATGAAAACGCGAAGTATAACAGTTGGAGTTGGAATTGCATTAATGATTGGTATGTTGACTGCTGGTACTGTGAACATAGTAGAAGCGGAACGTCAAGATCGTAGACGATCACATGATCGTAAAGAACGGTTTGATAGGGGTCGTGATATGTTACGACAATGGAGTGCATTGGAACGGTATCGACAGTTCTGGTTCAATACAACTTTTATGTTGGAATTGGATAATGAGACTTTAATTCGTGCAAAGGATGTTTATAGTAGGGCATTGCATGATATTAATCAGGAACACCAGACTAAAGACCGTAAGGAAATTGCAGAAGAATTTGCAACTAATTTAAGAAAGACCATAGGTGATGAGAATTTTGATAAGTTGTCTAAATCAGTTCGTAGTCGTAGAGGTCGCCGTGATATTAAGATAGGTGAGCAAGGTCGCAGTCGTAGAAAGAGAGGTGGTAAAACTGGTACGCATAAAACGAAAAGTGAAAAGAACGGTTAGAATTTTAAGTCAACCGCTATAAAAGAACTAGGGCCCCGAAAGGGGTCTTTTTTTATGCCATGGAATGGACGGTTGTTTGTCCTCTGGATGCCATCAATCCTGTATCGCGAACCTGTGGTTTGATAAACATATTTTGACTAGTGTTATTTACATTTGTAGAAGTTATAGCATTCACTGCAGTGATAGAACCAGCTGTAGCTATTTCATCCCTTAATTCAGTATTGGCATTAGATGCTGATATAATATTCTCACGTGCCCCGCCTGTTACATTCAAGGATTCAGTTTTAGCGATCGCAAGATCAATTAATTTACCCGCGAATGGTATAGCACTGAGGGCGGTGAGTATACCAACAGCTGGTAATAGACCATATGCAGACTTTGCAAAACCTTTTATTGCCCCACCTAATATTTTAAAACCTTCCGCCATCTGTGATAATCTTTCTGGATCTTGTGCCATTAAATTAGCTAGTCCACTAGCTGCAAGACCGAGTGCAAGGAGTGCTGGAATCGCAAGGGTTGTCATTAATCCAAAGAATCCTAATGCTGGTGCAAGGGCCATGAAACCAAGGGCGATTTTAAACAGATTTGCTTCACCAAGTCTAATCATCGCTTCTGCGAATGTTGTTATAAAACTTCCGAATGTTGTAATCAATCCACCTACAACTTGCCCTATTCCTTCAATTGCTGTTACGATTGTTGTTAGGAAATTCCCCATGACGCGTCCTAATCCTTCAAAGAGGGCTAGAAGTGGCGGTGCAATTTTCTGTATTGCAGGAGTAACTATATTGAGAGCTGTACCCAAAAGTAAAAGTCCACCAGCTACCATTGCAATTCCTGGCCCAGCAATAAATCCTGTTATTCCTAATGCAAGTAATGCAGGAGCTAGGGTTAATAAACCCCCAGCTAATTTCGCGAAATGAGTGAATGGTATTTTGGATAATTCTATAATACCACCAACTACTGTTTTTATTCCGTCTATTATAAAGTCAGTTAATATTTTGACTACTTTAACAATACCATTTATAAGTCCTAATAATACAGGAGCCAGTGTTTGCATTAGTGGAGTTAATAATCTTGCTGCAAATGCCATGCCAATCATAGATACTGTTAGGATTCCGAGTGCTGCAGCTGCAATAGCTATTGCTTGTGGTGGAATAGAACCTAAAGCTTTAAATAGTGCTGATATACCTTTACCCAATCCCTTCATTAATGTTATAAATGTTCTGGTTATAATTTTGGCAAGCTTCTGAATTATTTGTCCAACCTTATTAACAAAGTTTTTGATGATATTCAATACTGCATTGATGATTGAACCAATTCCATCGATGAATGCTTTAATGGCACTGAAGATTCCATCTACTATGCCTTTTAATCCTTTACCAGCATTACTTCCTAATTTTTCTAAGAAGCCTCCGCCTTTTATTTCTACTTCTGGAGAAGCAGTACCGAGTGCACCACCTTCACTTTGTGATTCTACGAGCTCATCGTGTCTTTTTTGTGCTTCGAATTCTCTTTCTTTACGTCCTGCATCACTATCATCAAGCTGTCCTGTGATGGATTCTGTAACAGTTCTTAAATCTTTTGCCATATCGATTAATGTATCTGATATGGTCAGGAGATATGGTGGACTTCCTTTTAGGGAGGAATCTATGCTATTTAATAAATCATTACTTTCGCCTACTTCTTGTATGTATTCTTCACGGCCTTCTTCTTCAATGTCACTTGTACGTGCCCCTTGAACGTCTAATCCAAATACTTTACCAACTCCACCTAACAATCCTTCAGTTAATCTTCCAGCAGTACCAAGTTCTTCTCTACGTTCCAATTCTTCTTTTTGTGCAGTTGTGAGTCCTTCTAGTCTTTGTGCACTTTCTTCTTCTTCTGTTTTTTTCCTTAGTGCACGAACCTCTGGATCTTCAAACATCGAAACAATTCCATCTTTCCCTAGTAACTGTGCACCTATATTTAATGCCTTACCAGCTGCACTTTGGCCAAATATTCCACTCATAGTAGTTGAGAGGTTTTTTAGACCACCTGTTAGTCCTTTGTTCATATTGGTGAATAATGAACGCATGGGCCCTTTGGGATCTGAAATTAGAGTATCGATTTCATCTTGTCTATCTTTGAATGCTTTACTTTGTTTTTGTGAATCAGATATTTGTTTTTCTAGGTCATCTTTTTCTTTTTGAGTAGCTGTTTCTCTGGTTTCATTTAGTTCTTTTTGCAAACCGTTTAATTTTTGTTCGGCTATTATTCGAGATCGAACCATTTGTGTTCTTTCATCTGCATGGAGTCTATTAGCATTCTCTACAGCAACAGCATTTCTATGGAGTTCACTAGCTGCAGCTGCACGTTTTTTGAGCTCAGAAGCTTCTGTTAATATTTCTTTTCTTTTTTCCTCGTCATTGGCTAAACCCAATTCTACTAATTTTTTACGAGAATCTGCTAAAGCTTTAGTGGCTTCGGCTAGAAGCTTATTTTGTTCTTCTATTGTATCAGCCATGTCTTATTACCCTTTTACTTTCATCTTAGCGTTTTCTCTACGGATTCTCTCATTTTCTTTTTCTACATGATCCTTTAATAGACCAATGTATATTTCCCTTTCAAATGGTATCATTTCTTCTATTTCCGCGAGACTGTATTTATGGTGTTGAATCATGGAGAAATTAGTGACGTACATATTATAAAGATTGTCATGACTCAACGCTATCCGAAAAAATTTTGGAGGCCCTCCAATGTCATAGTATCATCATAATCACAACTACTACAAGAGTATTGTATGTCATGTGATAATTTTGGCATTGTTTCAAAAAAGCTTTGTATTTCTGCAAATTGAGATTGAGTTAGGTTATCAAAAAATTCCTGTCTTTCTTCTTTGGTATAGTCACCCATGTCATATGTTGCATCACCTTCCCATAATGTTTCAACGCATGATTCTACCATTAGCATAGTATTTTCGACATCGACAGTTTCTTCTGAAATATTTACACCTTTTAAGACATCCACTGTCGGGTATTTCATTACTAGTCCAACGGAATCAGTCAACAGAATTTCTTTGGTATGTTCTTCTGTTTTTGAAATTTCTATTTCATCGAGATTGATCTCAAATTGATTTGTTGTATTACAGTTTGGACATGATATTCCTACTGTACTTTCGGCACCTACGGATTTGGATCTTAGGTTTAGGAAAATATATTCTAGGTCAAACAGGGGCAGTACATCTACATTAATTTCTTCTACGATACAATTGCCTATTATCTGTTTCATTGCATTGACCATTTCATTTTGTTCTTCGCCTTCCATCGCCATTAGTAGAATCTTTTCTTCTTTTACTAAAAATGGTCTAAATGTTATTTGTCTATTTGATGAAGGTAGTGTCAAGTCATAAATTGGTACATCAAGCTTCGGTAAAGGCATATTATAATACTCCTATTCTGGTGCGTCATTATAAACCCATCTGCTATAATTAAAAGTGATGGATAATTTTAATGCATCATTTGAATCATAACCCATTTCTTGGTCGGACATTGTTATAGGATATGCTTCTATTAATTTCAAACTATATACTCTTTCGTCGCGATGATTCAGTTTGTCCATTGTGATTGTAGTTACATAATCATCTCTGAAAGAGAATTTTGGAAAGTTGGTTTCTGTTATTGGAGAAATACTTTCAAACCATGCATCGAAAAATATTCGTTCTTGCATACTCTCACTGCAAAAGAATGATAGTTCTAGGTCTTCAAATGATGCTGTATATGGATAGAGATACTCTGGCCCGATGTCCTGTATAGTACCTGTTGAATAAGATATGCCAGGCAGAGGTGCACTATCGCAAACTACACTAAGACCACGCCCAGAAATATTTCTGGAATCTCCTATTAACAATGGCGGCGTGGCGATCATAACTTGGTATCTATTACTGTTAGCTACTCCACCCTGTTCATTCATGTATTGACGAATGTGATCTATGTTACCTTTAGTTATAGCCATTTATTATTCCCCGTGATTCTTTCCAAACATCTTTTTTGTTACTTTTTTTAAATCTTTCAGTTGGTAACATCAATGCAGTTTCCCAATCTTCACTGTTTATTTTTAAAAAGAGTGACTTGCAATTGTTATAGAGATAATTTTTAATGCATGGTTTATAATATTTATATCGACTGCTTCTCTGTAATATGCGATAAGTAAGTTTTAAGCGCTGACGTTCCGAGACATTTTCATTTAATATCATTGGTTTGAGATTTTCCATTAGGATTAATCTATATTTTGGTTCTATGTAGTGTAGGTTCAAACCATTAAATCCGTTTCGCTCGAGTAGCATAGGGATTACAAGAGGATATTTGTCAAAGTATTCTAATTTATTTCTGGTTTTTGGTTCATAGAAGAACATATAAAGAAAGCCCATTTTAACTCTGTTTGTTAGATTCTCTCTTTCTTCTGCCATTATATTTCTAGGTCTAATATTTAATCTCTGTGCTTGTTCGGAAAACCATTTTCTTGCATTCTGATCGGACATAGAGCCAGGTCGTTGCAAATCAGTCAATAGTGATTTATATTCTGCTAGTTTCATAGGATGTGATCTTCTGTTAGTATGTTGAAAGTCCAGTTACGTTTTTTGCAATATATATTTGCAGCTTTCCATTTTGCTTCATTGACGCTATATGTTTTTACTTCTGTGAGGAATCTTTTTCCACCTTTATTTATTGGACGTTTGGTTTGTTTCTTGGGTTTTATTTCAACTAGGTGTTCTGTTATATTATTTTCTTTGTTTTTTACTTTTATGTAAAAGTCTGGATAGTATCGGTGCCATCTACGGTCTACAGGTGAAATATAAGGTATGGTTAATTCTTCACTGCTCCATTTTAATACGGAGGTTTCATCATCGCACCACTTCATGAATCTTCTTTCCCACAGCGAACGATAAATAATGTTGCTAACAGTACCTCTATATTTATTTATATTTTTGGGAATGAATTTTCCTTTATATGCCATGGAATTATTTATAAATATAAATAGATAGATAGGAGAGATATATGGCACAGATGAATAGAGAAGGAACTAATTTTAAGTCAGGCAGTCTTTTTTTTCCAGATGCATTGGATAATGTTGGCCACTGCATAAAGTATACTGCATTTAAACATAATGGACAAAAATTGGATGAAGGTATTGTTGATACCTTTTTACAAATGCCGATGGAATTTCCAGCTGATGGTCTTTCATTAAATTGGAATACGGAAGCCGATGTTTTGTCTCAAATCGGTGTTGGTAGTAATACTTCAATTAGTGATATGAAATCAGCTGGTGCTGCAATTAAATCTGCAAGGGCCCTAGGGAAGCGTAAAGCTATGGGGGGTGTAGATAAAGCAGCTGGTATAGCTGGGGCACTTATAGGTTCAGAGGGTGAAGATATAAAAAAATCTGTTCAGAAAAGAATGGGCCAATCAATAAACACTTTTCAAGAACAATTTTTCGAGGGCCCAAGCTTCAGATCGTTTGAGTTCAGTCATGAGTTGATCGCACATAATCAGAGTGAGACAGTAACTATTAGCGATATAGTAAAAAGGTTTAGGTATTATGCATCGCCGGGCATGGGTAGTAGTGCTGTGACTCATATGCATTGGACTTATCCATCGTATTGGGCAATTTGGTTTTTAACCAGAGAAGAAAATTCATATGTAGATAATGATTTCATGCCGAAGTTGGGTAAGTGTGTTCTGAAAGAAGTTACAGCAGATTATAGTGGCGAGACATATGGTACTTTTTCTAATAATGCACCGCTTAGTGTTAAGTTATCTCTTTCTTTTGAAGAAACTACTTTGGTTGATAAAAAAGCTATTGAGGATCGCGAGGGGGTTAGAAGATAATGGCTATTTCTAAATATTTTGATGAATTTCCATTTAGAAGGGTTACAGTTGGTGGTAATACAACGAAAGTCGTTACTGATATTTTTCGTAGGGTTAGGATCAGGGAAGATTATAAGGAATTGGTGCATTCATATTATACAGAAGATTTGAATGATGCAGAGCGTCCTGATCAACTAGCGGCAAGAGAATATAATCAGCCAACATTACATTGGATGACTATGCTCGTGAATGATGTAGTTAATCCTTATCATGATTGGGTGATGACAGATAAAACTTTAGAGAATTTTGTTACTACAAAATATCCGAATAGATATTTAAGGTTGCTTGATACGCATTTTGATAGTACTGATAAGTTGTTTTTACCAAATGAAACAATAACATCTGGTTCTTCTGTTGGTACGGTAGTTAATTTTGATACAACTAACTTGCAAGTGATTTATACATTAACATCATCTGGCAATTTTGCAAATACTAATACTATTACAGGTGGTACTTCTGGTGTTACTGGTACAGTAAATGGAGCTCCAGGCTTTGAGATTGATGCTATAAGACATTATGAAATACAAAGAGAATTGAATGACGGTTCAACCGAAAGGATTGTAGTGGATAAAGGTATTACCAGAGATTTACCGAATCCTATTAATAATAATGTTGTGGAGACATATATTGCAACAGCTGTGAGTTATTTTCAACATGAATCTAATAAAAATGACGATAATAGAATTGTTAAGTTACTCGATCCTGATAGAATACAAGAATTTACAAAAGATTTCAAGAACAAGATTAGGATATGAAATTAGAAAGAACGCCGGGTTATTATGAATTAAACAGTGTTGAGTTGTATTCTTATGTTACCAAAGAAAATATGGAAATAATGGATTTGGTAGCTGAATTAAATATTCATGAGGATATGTTTAATAATACTTTGTCTGCTAATATCATACTTGAAGATACTTGGAATATCATTGGTAAATTTCCAGTTGTCGGCCATGAGTTAATTACTATATCACTAGATACTCCAGAAGCTGAAAATGAGTTCATTTTGGAATTTAGAGTGTATAAGATAGATAATTATGAAAAATCCAGTGATAGAGCTTCAGTATATACCATACAATTAATATCTGCAGAATATTTATTGAATCTTGGTACGACAATTAGTAAATCTTATCCCGACAGTTTAACTTCAGAAGTAGTCCGAAATATATTTGATGAGATGTATCTTATGGAATTTGATATGTCTGGTAAAATTGTTGATATAGAACCTACGCAGAATGTTCATGATATTTGGATACCCAATTGGAAACCCTTTGATGCAATTAATTGGCTAGCATCTAAAAGTGTACCAGAATCTAAAATGGGTTCTAATTATGTGTTTTATGAGAATCGTGATGGATTTAATTTTAAATCAATTGAAACTCTCGCAGATGTTGATGAGCCCGTTGCAACTTACTATCATGGTAGTAAAAATACTACGCAGGAAAGGAATTCTGCAGTAAATGTTAAAGACCAACATTTACTTCTTAATAGTTATAGCGTAGAGCATACTTTTGATATTATTTCTAATATTTCAATGGGGATGTATGCCAGTAGAGTAATTTATCATGATATGTTAAAGAGAAGTTATAAAGTAAATGATTATAATTATGTGAATAACTGGTCGGAACATAAGCACATTGGTGAGAGTATGTTAGTTAGTGGTACAGAAAATCATGATGTATTTCAGAACAATAGTCTAAGTTTCCAAAAAGTAATACCTATTTCAACCGACGCAAGTTCTCTTGATGATGAAGCACAAGCGAGACTTTCACAGTTGCAACAATTAAATTCGTTCAAATTGAATGTTACCTTGCAAGGTGATGTCAATAGGAAAATAGGAGATATTATAGCTGTGGAAATACCTTCTGCAGAGCATGTGGATACTGAATTAGTTTTAGATCCGTTTTATTCTGGTAGATATTTAGTCACTGCCTTAAGACATATAATTAATTCTACTGGTCATAATACTAGTATGGAATTAGTAAAGGATTCTTTTTTTAGTAAGGAAATCTTAGAGGGATAGTAGTGAATAATATAGAACAAAAATTTATATGGTGGATGGGCGTGGTCGAGGATAGACAAGATCCATTGAAAATTGGTCGTTGTCGAGTTCGGATACTTGGATATCATACAGAAGACAAAACCGAAATTCCAACTGATGAATTACCATGGGCATATCCTGCAATGCCTATCAATAGTGCATCAAGAGAGACTCCTGTTGGCCCAGTTGAAGGTTCATGGGTAATGGGATTTTTCAGAGATGGTGAGAATGCACAGCAGCCAGTAATGACTCATAATATAGATTATGGTTATAGTTCTCTAAATGAAAGTGAAAAGGGATTTAATGATCCAAATCCTTTAGAGAGGGGTCGGCCAAGGCGACCAGTTGATGAAGATTGGCCTACCATAGAAGAAGTCAATACGCATAGGTTATCTAGGGGTGAGAAAGCTAAAACTTGGATTAGTAATAATAAATTAGTAAAGGGAATTGTAACCGCTCTTAGGGGTAGGAATTGGGATGAGCCAGAATCTTCTTATGCTTCTAAATATCCTTATAATACTGCAAGTGAAAGTGAATCAGGTCATGTCGTTGAAGTTGATGATACGCCTGGAGCTGAAAGGTTGGTTAGAAGGCATAGGAAAGGAACGTTTGAGGAAATAGATCCAGAAGGAAGTCGAGTTACGAAAGTTGTTAAGGATGATTATGAAATAGTTTATGGTGAGAAAAGGATTTTTAATCAACAAGGTTTGGATATAACTACTAAAGGTGATTTAAATATAAAGGTTGGTGGTACTTTAAGATTTGATGTTGATGGTCAGATAAGGATCAAAACAGCTAAAGGGGGGCCAGCTGGTGCGATTGTAATGCAGGCTGGTGTTGAACAGGAAAATGTACTTGGAACTGCTCCAGTACTTGTAAATGCTCAACATTTGGGTACTAATGCTGGAACACCTATATTTCATGGTGCAGGAAGTCCATTCGTAGTACCTGCACCAATGCCTACTCTTACTGCACCAGATTTTGCACAATTACCTATGGGTGGCGGGGATGTAGAAAATCCATTAGATCATGCGGAGAATGAACTCCGTGCAGCTAAAAAACCAGATGTTAAAAATATAATTTTAGATCCAGACGATTTAAATACTATTGCAGCTACAGGTGAATCTGCTGTATCTCCACCTAAAAAACCAAATGAAAAGCCTATAGATCCGAAGCAATTGGATGGGGATGTTGTAGTTGATGTAGAAACTAGAATTGTTTATGAGAATATTAGTATTAGGCATGTAAGAATTGGTAGGAAATATATCATACATCATAATGCTGGATTGCCATCTTCTTATTGGCGCAGGTTAGGTGCAGCATCTGATGCAACTGGTACAACTTTCTATTGTAAAGAAATCCCTGATCTCAGTTATTTTTCTTATGGGGGTAGTCAACGAAATCCAATGGTCAGACAAGAAGTGCCTACAATTGTGGATACTGGAAGGGTGCATGCACCAGGCACTTCTATTGTCGATAGAATGGAGGCCAAAGAAGTTGGTTCTGATGGGAAGGTGAAATCTTATTACCTAAGTGTTAATAATATGGCACAAATAAAAACTATAGGTAATTTATTACAGGTTTTAGCTAGAATTTATACAGAAAGACCAATTGGAAGTATTGGAGTAGTTAAACTTACCTCTTACTTGGGAATGGAATCTCTCCAACAAATTTTGAATAATATTGCACTTTCTACTGCACCAAATGGGGTATCTAGTATAGCTCAGTTAACTGATTATGTAGATAAGTTGGTAATACAGAGAGAAAATGCTGAAATTGCGATAAATTAAACGAGAAGATCGGAAAGAAGGTGGTACTATAAAAATTGCTGGTGGTACTAATACAAAGGAAGAAATACAAAAGATGCAAGATTTAATAAAAGGTCTTTAATATTGGGGGATAGTAATGCAGAAACTTGGTAGACTTTTAAATAGATATGATATGCATCCAGAAGTGTCGGGTGCAGTTAATACATTGTTTGATCATAATATAATAGAATTCGATGTAGAGACAAATACCCTAACTGTGAATGTTGATATTAAATTAAAATTTAATGGTCGATTGGATATTGATTGTAATGAACATATTTTGATGAATTCTGGTCGTGGTTTAGATCCAAAAAGGGATGATAATGTACCATATTCTATATGGTTTAATTCTGATGTAGATGAAGATGGTAATCCTATTGTGGAGAAATAATGCCCAATTTAAATTTTTATGATCGCGATGGTACGCTTCGTAGTTTACCTCTTACAGCTATAGAGACAACAGCATATGCAGATTTTCATAAAAGAAGTGAAACTACATATCCAGATTTATCTATTACAGCATATGATTTACCAATAGCCACTTTAACCAAGCGAGATACAACTGTTGTTTATTGGTCGGTTTCATTACAAGGTTTTACTTCTGCAGCTGCACTACTTAATCAAAGTGCAACAAGAGTAATAGATATGGCAATTGTTACTCCAAGTGTTTCTGCAGACACTAGTAAATATGATTTTACTAATCAAATAACTTTTACGAATGATAATTCATCAACAACATTTGTGGTACTTTTATCTGGTGATATACCAGAAGGTCTTACTTTAGAAACTGGAACTGTAACAAATTCTTATATAACATTTAATGGGAATATTAGAGATGAATTGTTTGGATTTAGTTTAGATGAATATAAGAATTTAAGTAATCATTTTATCATAAATCAAAAAAGTGAAATTTTGGAATTAGAATATATAGACAATTTAACTGATAAAAATGTTTTAACGAGTCCACCAAAAACATATACAACGGATGATGTAATTATAAATATTGGTGATGGTGGTTCGCAAAGTAGAGCCATTGATTCTGTTATTAGATATATTGAGAGTTCACCTACGCAGACAACAGCTGGTAGTTTTGTGGTCGATACTGAGTATTATATTACTGTTAGTGGTAATACAGACTTTACAGCCATTGGGGCGTCGAGTAATGCTGCTGGTACTATATTTACTGCAACTGGGGTCGGGGTTGGTTCTGGGAAGGCGACTAGTGAGATTAAAAATAAAGTTGTTGTAAAAACATATTCTTTGGATCTTATAAATACATATGAAGTAGCGATAAATATAGATCCATTTCAGTTGAGTCAGAAGCAAAAGTTTGATAGTAATAATGAAGAACTGCCCCTTGATGATACTTGGCGTGGTTATGTTGTTGATAACACTGGGGCTTATGCACAATATAAAGATGTTAAATTTTCCAATAGTGAAAATGATAGAGTTATAAAAACATATACTTTTATATTGAGTTTGTATACAGATTCAACCCTAGCTACATTTATAGATCAGAAAACTTTTACATTACAGGTTAAAGCTAGCCCAGAAGCTCTAAGAAGTAATTATTTGGCAAGTCAGGGTATTTTACCGCAGAGATATTTGAATAATGTTAGGATACAATAAATGGGAAATTTACCAATTGCAATTATAGGTGATACTGTTGGAACGCATCATGCTGGTGGGAATGTTGCATACTTTGTTACTTCTTCTAAAATAGTTGGGCCTGAGGGCCCATCTGCAGAGGCTAATGCATTTGGCGGTTTGTTTTCTGGAAGTAATAATGTGTATGCAGACGGTCAAGGTGTTCATAGAAAATTTGATGTTACAGGAGATTCACATTATACAACTGCGATTAATCCCGTAGATGATCCTGTTGTTGGTTTTGTTCCTTGTGAAATTATAAAATCTTTACAATATAAAGGTGTTTATAATATGCACCATCAGCCTTATTTGGCGGAAGGTTCTCCAACAGTGTTTGCAAATGGTAAACAAGTTGGTTATCTTGGTGCGACATATGTTTGTACAGCCACTGTTGAAGGGCGTGCATTGGGTATGCCAGAAGCTTCTGTTTTTGTACCAAATAATTTATAAGGATTGAAATATGGCATTATTTCAAGAATCAAAAGATATTACTAAATATCAAGGTAGAAATTGGTCAGATTTAGATTTGAATTTTGGTATAAATCCTACAACGAAAGATATAAGAAAGAAAAATGGTGAGAATGCTATTAAGCAAAGTATTAAAAATTTGTTAATGACTAATAGGGGCGAGCGTCCTTTCCATCCAGAGATGTATGGTGGGCTATATGAATATCTTTTTGAACCATTACATCCATTCACTGCCACAAGTATGCAGCATAGTATAGAGCATGTTATAAATACATTTGAACCTAGAGTTAGAGTAGAAGAAGTGACCGTGACAGAAAACAGCACCGAAGATGGCTATGATATATTAATAATTTTTACTTTAATAAATACTGAACAACTAATAGAGGTAGAATTCTTCCTAGAACGGTTAAGATAAAATGGCTATAGTAAATACGAATAAGTTAGAAGTTACCAAATTAGATTTTCATGGAATTAGGGATAGTCTAAAAACATTTTTACAAGGTCAGACAGAATTTAATGATTACGACTTTGATGGTTCTGGTTTGGGTGCAATATTAGATTTATTATCATATAATACTCACTATCTTGCGTTTTATCTTAATATGGTAGCTAATGAGATGTATTTGGATACTGCTTCACAAAGAAGTTCTGTTGTGGGCATTGCACGAAGTTTGGGGTATACTCCAAAGTCAGCTCGCGGTGCATTAGCTTCTGTTAATTTTACACTAACGACAAGTAGTGGGGCTGCTACTATAACACTTCCGAAATGGACTCCATTTAGTGTTGTTGTTGATAAGGATAAATTTCTTTTTTATACATTGTCAGATAAGGTAGTAGTTACTACAGCAAGTACTTCCTCTTTTAGTAATATTCCTATCAAGGAAGGTGTACTTGTAAGTCAATCTTGGACATATAACACAGAAGGTAAGAACCAAAGATTTATTTTAGATAATCCTTATATAGATGTAACTACACTTAGTGTTACTGTTAAGGCTAGTAAGGCAACTGGTACTACAAATACATATATTCTTTATAAAAATTTGGAAGGGTTAGATAGTACATCAGAAGTATATTTCTTACAGGAAGTTGAAGATGGTAGATATGAAATTTATTTTGGTGATGGAATTTATGGTAAGCAACTTTCCGCGGAGAATGTTATAAGTGTAGAATATTTAACGACTAATGGCTCTAGAGCAAATTATGCAGGTAGGAATCAAAATGAAAGTTTTAGTTTATTAACGTCTATAAACGATTCTAATGGACAGTCTACTACAGCATCTTCTGTAACAATTTCATTGAATGGTTATGCTACTAGTGGAACTTTGCCAGAATCGGTTTCTTCTATTAAATTTAATGCACCGTTATCATTTGCAGCACAAGATAGAGCTGTTACGGCAAATGATTATAAGAATCTTCTTTTGAGTAATTATGGAAATATAAGAGGTATAAAGGTTTGGGGCGGTAAGCCAAAGCTTGGTATAAAGTATAGTGGATTGCAAGAAAGAAGTGGAACTATATATATCTGTATCTTACCTAAACATGGGAATTTTTTACCAGCAGTTACTAAGAATTATATTCTTCAGAGTATTTTAGAACCTTATAAAATTATAGGGATGAGAAATGAAATAATAGATCCTGAGTTTGTAAAGTTACTTACATCTGTAGAAGTTATTTTTAATCCTACGGTATCAGATATACCAGTTGCAGGTTTGGAAAAGAAAATACTCAAGAGTGTAAGAAAATATGCAATGACAGATTTGGAAGTGTTTGATGGGAAATATAGACATTCTGTTTTGCAATCCGTTATTAATGATGCAGATCCTTCAATAGTTTCTGTTAATAATTTGGTCACTAGGTTTAGAGTTGAATCTCGTTTTGATTTTTCAAATGTTCAAATTACAGAACCTGCTTATACTGGAGCGTTTATATTTAAAGGATTTAAAAAGGTAGTATTTAATCCTATTAATTTTGGGATGTCTGTTCAGCCATCATCTGTTGGAAATGGAATTAGGACAAATAATTTTTATGTTTGGGTAGAATCGTTGCCTAATTATAATAGTCAACCACCTACAGGTGGGGCAGAATATATTAAACAAAATTTGTGGATGAAGGGAACTGAACTGTTTGCTTGGTCTGTGAAAAAAGTTGATGCAGTTGGTGATTCTACGTCCAATACTGATATTACAAATGAAGTCCATGCTGGTAAATTTATTGAATGTTATTTCAAAGATGATGGTGAAGGTAGGCTGAATTTATATGCAGTTGGGGATAATGGAGATATAAGAGTACCATTTTCATCAAAAGAAGGGGAATATAAAGATTCTCCCGATTTAAGTTGGATAGAAGCGCATGGTAATAAATTAGGATGGCAATTTATACATGATAAAACGGCAGACCCAACGATGCGTTTAATATATTTAACAGATCCAAACGTCAATGGTTTTAATGCGACTTCTGATCCAGGCCTACTTGATTATGAATCTTGGGGTTCTGTGAATTATCATCTTGGGAAAATTGGTAAGATGAAACCGATTGCAATATTGGGAATGTCTTCTGATATTACAAAATTTGCAGATGGGGTTACTCCATTGTCTATTGCACAATCACCAATGTACAGTGGTCAAACTACTTATACGTCAATAAAGTTGACGCAGTCTAAACAATCACTTAATTGGGATGCTTTTCAATATATGGATGAAGACGGTAGAAATTTGGGAGGCTTTAGTGCTTCTGGTAATCTTGTAATGGTTTTTGATTCGAATTATTTGACTACCAATATTAAATTGAGAACAACATCTGATAGACCATCGTTACAGATTGGTACTCGAAGTGCTACTGAAGAAGTTCAAAAAGCTTTACCGCCTACTACAAAAGGGAAGGAAACTACGTCTAAGAAGGTAGTAGAGTCTCTAACCCAAGCAATTGTTGAAGCTGCAAAGCCTACTCTGGGGATAGATGTAACAGCAACAAGTAGTACTTGTACTACAACTAGCGGTGATGCAATTATTACAGATGATAATGAAGTAGACGAATATATTACATCATCAGTTGGGGCAGTAATTGAAATTGATGAAACAATTGATCTAATAAAGACTTCATCATCTTGTACTCCATCGAACTATGGAGCTCCTGCAACAGATCCACTTGGTTCATTGTATCAAATTAATAGTCAGTCCAGAGATTTAACGAATTATTTGGTGCAATTAGTTACACTAGAAGGTGCAGAAGGTGCAAAGAGACATGCAACTAATAATGCTAGTACTGGTACATGGGAAGTTCGATTAGTAAAATTAGCAGAGGTAGTTTATCCTCCGATAATAGCTTCTAGTACTTCTACTACTACAATTAAGACTAAACCTAAAGCAGATTTAACTACAATTGTTACTCTTAATACAGATCCTGTTGTTGGCCCATCTTCTGGTACTTGTGGAAGTGATAGTAGTGGTAGTGGGAATACATCCTCTGTTATAGCAGAAGTAATTCTACCTGTTGTAGCAGAAGTAATTCTACCTGTTGTTCCTGATGATCATAATACCTCTCCTATAACAGAATTCTCTCCATTACCAACTGAAGTGGTTACAAAGATCCAAATAATTGAGCCAACAGATTCAGAAAAGGCAGATTATTATCTCAATGGAAATCTCTGGAATCCTAAAACTAATCAATATGAATCACCTGAGACAGTGCAATTGTCTAATGGTGCGGTTTTAGATACTACCTTATCAATATCAACCACTACTAGTCAGTGTGAGAGTGACTATGCAACTGCTTCTTGTGCTAATGACTTGGGTTGGAGTGATCTTTCTAGTTCATGTGAGGCATATTCTGCAGCTCCAGCATCAACTTTTGATAATCTGGATGTTGATATTTATACAAATAGTGCCGGCGTTACTATAACATGCGAAGCTTTTGGTGCAGCATTCGCGAGTCAGGATTTAAATTTTGATTGGACAGGGGATGGGGTAGTTGATACGTTTGATTTGGTGTCTTGGGCCATTGGGAAAGAAAAAGTTATGAATAGTAGTTCTTGCGATTCGCAAGAAAGTTATACTTGTTCGGTTTGCTAGGGAAAGGAATAAATGAGTTATTTAGATAATAATAAAAATAATATATCTTCTTTTATTGAAAGTCAAATGCCATGGTTCATGCGTACGCAATTCGATTTTACGGACGATGGTACTAAGACCAAAATTCTAAAATTTATGGAATATTATTATCAGTGGTTAGAGAAAGAATATGATCTTACTATTGACGAATATGGTGAATATGGAATTGATTCCTTTAAAAATATTAAAATAAATCAGGTAGAAAATGAGAAGTTTAATCTATTCAATGCATTGAATAGATTGCAAGATTATACTGATATAGATGCAGTTCCTTTTAAATATTTGAGAAATTTACGTCAGCAAATAATGCCAGATGTTCCCGAAGAAATTGAAGGGGATGTTAGGCGAACTATGAAGTTAATTCGTGATTTCAATACTAGAAAAGGCACTGTAAAAGCTTTTGAATTTATGTTCCGAGCTCTTTTTAATAAAAAAGTAGATGTTATACATAATGAAGATAAAATTCTTACACTCTCTGGTGCTAATTGGGAAAAACCAATTAAGTTAAGGGCTAAATTAATTTCTACTACTAATGTTGTGGAAACTGATTTGAGCTCAATATTAGGTTATCATCTTAGGGGTGAATCTTCTGGTGCTTATGCCAGAATTGCTTCTATTGATAGTTATTATTTAAAAGGTATAAGAGTTCATGAATTTGTTTTAGATAAGAATGATATAAGTGGAAGATTTGTAGATGATGAGTATTTAGAAGCAATTTACATTCAACCTCAAGAAGAAATATCAGTTCAAAATATTAAGGTCGGTGAAATTTATAGAATTCATACAGTTGGCGATAGTGATTTTACAAAGATTGGTGCGACAGAGAATACAGTTGGTTATGCATTTAGAGCAATAAAAATTCCTACATCAGGAACTGGAATAGTTATTTCTGAAGAAGATGTTGATTATAGCGGAGAGGTAACAGCACCAATTTATAGAACAGATACTACAGAACAAATAAGATTACAATGCGTGACAGGTGTTAAGGAAGTATTTTTTAGAGTGCCTGGAAGTGGTCATACTTATGATGATCTTTTAGTGATTAGTAATAATGGAAGTCCAACTAATGTTAGCGTTATGGAAACTGGAACTGGTTATAGTGCTGGTACTTTTGGTACGGTAAATACTGCAGGCGGTACTGGAACTGGTTTGACAATTACTGTTACTGTTAGTGCTGGGGCTATTGTAACTGGAACTGTAGCAACTTCTGGCACTGGGTATGCTGATAATGAAATTGTTATTTTGAATGATAACATTAAACTTTTCAATGCACAAACTGGAGTTAATCTAACAACAAATGTAATTACCTTAACTTCACATGGGTTTTCTGATAATGACGTTGTTAGATATCTTATTGGTACTGGTTCTAATTCTATTAGTAAAACTTTTAATGCGAACAGTGGTGTGAATATAGAAACGGATAGAATAAGTTTGTTAGATCATGGGTTTTATACAACTGAAAAAGTTGTATATACAAAGGGTGCTGGGGCTGCACCAGCTGGATTGACTACTACTGAGACTTATTATATAATAAGAGTTGATAAAGATACATTACAGTTAGCTACAACTTATAGTACTGCAGCTGCAGGAACTAATATAGATATAACTGCAGTCGGTGCTAATGAAAATAATACATTGGTAAGGAGTGATTCTTTTACTAATGGTGATATTGCCATTGGGGGTTTGACTAGCGGTAATGATTATTATATTGATTTAATAGATACTAATACATTTAGACTAGCAGCGTCCTCGGGCGGTAGTGCAATAGATTTGACCAGTTATGGTGCTGATGTCAATCATAGTCTTACTGGTACTAGTGGTGGATCTGGTGCAACTTTAAAAATTACTGGCGTTGATAATACTGGTGGGGCGTCGGCTAGGATTACTGAATTGACTAAAGGCAAGGTTGATGATGTATTGGTTGCAGATGGTGGAACTGGTTATAAGATTAATGAAAAATTTGTTTTTATGGGTTCGTATTTGGAAGTAACAGATAGATCTGATACTAATTTTTCTGAAGGTGAATATATTGTTGGAGAGGAATCTAATACAATCGCTCGTATTAGAGCGATTGTTGGTAATAAATTCTATATAGATGATATTAGAGGAAATTTTTATTCTGATAGGAATAGAAGTGATAAATTTGACGGTGAAACTATAATTCGTTATAAGACATCTGCAGGAGTTACTACAGAGGTTGCAACGGGTAGTTTTGTAGTAGGTACTTCATATAGGATTAGTAAAGGTGGGGCTCATCAAAGTCAAAGTTATAGTACAGATTTTACCGCGGTTGGTGCCGAAGATAGTAATGCTGGTACTATATTTACTG
>Ga0315334_10000741_pt1 | contig 19801 bp, 21 predicted proteins | sample M150034915metaG_FD_205555 | JGI IMG/M metagenome (GOLD analysis project Ga0315334, IMG submission 205555) | Ammonia-oxidizing marine archaeal communities from Monterey Bay, California, United States - M1 500m 34915 | ecosystem: Environmental > Aquatic > Marine > Intertidal zone | place: USA... | reverse complement strand
AGTAAAACCAACGTCTGCACCTGTTTCTTTAATTTTTGCTGATAAATCTGTCAAGTGCTCGGGAAGGGGTTCTGGATTATGAGGGAAGTGCCCTGTTGGTTCACAGTATAGTTTTGTGATGTTTGTTACTCCAAGAGCTTCTAAGATTGCAGGAACAAAAATTCCACCAGTCGAATTTACAGCATCAACAACAACAGAAAAGTTCGCAGCAGCAATAGCTTCTTTGTTGACAACCGGTAAATCTAGAATCGCATCAATATGTTTCTGTAGGTATGATTCGTCGTTTGTTACGGTTCCAAGATCATCAACTTCTGCAAAATCAAAATCTTCATTCTCTGCCAATTCTAAAACCAGTTCTCCTTCGCTTCCAGAAATGAATTCACCTTTTTCGTTTAGTAATTTCAAGGCGTTCCATTGTTTTGGATTATGACTCGCAGTAAGAATGATTCCTCCTTGAGCATTTTCCATTGGAACAGCAACTTCAACAGTTGGTGTTGTCGAAAGCCCAAGATCAATTACGTCTATTCCAAGTCCTACTAATGAGGCTATAACAAGGTCAGAAACCATTTTACCGGAAATCCTGGCATCTCTTCCTACAACCACCTTTACTTTAGCTTCTCGGTTTCGTTGGATCAGCCATGTGCCATAGGCAGATGCAAACTTCACAGTATCAACAGGAGTAAGTCCGTCATTTACTTTTCCCCCTATTGTACCACGAATACCGGAAATGGATTTGATTAAAGTCATCTCAAATTGAATTTTTTAGATCAATCATTTTCAAGCACGCAATTGCACATTCAACACCTTTGTTACCATGCTTCCCACCAGATCTGTCAATGGACTGTTGCAGGGTGTCATCGGTGAGTACACAAAAGGTTACGGGTGTATTGTATTTAAGGTTTACGTCTTTTATTCCCTGTGTAGCCCCTTCACATACAAAATCGAAATGCTTGGTTTCGCCACGAATTACGGATCCAATAGCGATGATACCGTCAGCCTCTCCTTTTTCGCACATGAATTGACACGCCAATGGTAATTCAAAAGTTCCCGGAACGAAGCAAACGTTAATATTGTCTTCTGTAACGCCATTTTCAAGAAGCGTCTCTTTCGCTCCCTTTAATAGATTTAAAGTTATCTTCTCATTCCATTCAGAAACAACAATGCCGATCTTGTAATCGGCACCGTTTGGAATAAATTCCTTGTTATATTCAGACAAGTTTCGATTTGCCGTAGCCATTATTTTGTCTTTTTATTTTTTGCTCTTGCTATGTATTTTTCGATTCCCTTTTGAGAAGCAAAAGATGAGTAGTCGTCCTTAATTCGCTGGTAACATTGCGTGGCAGTTTCGAAATTATTAATTTCTTCCGCACAAAGTCCTGCTTTCATTAAATACATGGGGGTGGTCATTTCATTGTCGCTCAGATCAGCAGCCTCAATATACATTGTTGCAGCTTTATCGTATGCTTTTAGCTCAGAATGGCAATCTGCCTGCAGTCCAAGTGCCATAACAGAAACATAAGTATCCGAAACATTAACCCCTTTCAATTCTTTAATTGCTTGATTAAATTCACCGCTCGACATTAGCTGTCGGGCATAAACAAATTGAGCAACCTCACCGCCTATCTTTCCATCGTATTTTTTTACATGGCCCCTCAACTCTTCGATCGCTATATCTGTAGAGTCTACTGCAGCGTAATTTAATCCGATCCAATAATTATCCTTTGACTTTTCATTCGCTGGTCCATACATGAATTGACGGTAAGCAAAGTAACCGAGTCCAACAATTATTATACCTCCAACTACCATTGTGATCAAACGGAGTTTCTTGTTTGTTTTGAACTGATTTTTAATTTGTTCTCCTGAAATATCTTCTAACATCGTTGCATTTTAAAAAGCGAAGCAAAAATAGTTTTTTTTTCCGATAAAAGAAGACTATCGAATAGAAGAAAATAGCACAAATTCCACTAAGTTTGTATGGAATGCACTTGCAGAATCTACATCTTGTCAATTTTAAGAACTATGAAGAGTCGGAAATTGAGCTTTCTAGTGGAATAAATTGTTTTGTTGGAAAGAACGGTGCAGGGAAAACGAATATTTTAGATGCGGTTCATTATTTGAGCATTTGCAAATCGTATATGAATGTAGTTGACCGTCAAAATATTCGATTTGATCAGTCTTTTTTCATGATTCAAGGCAATTGGCAGAAAGAAAATAAATCGATCAATATTAACTGTTCTGTTAAAACCGGATCTAAAAAGATTTTCCGCAGAAACAGGAAAGAATATGAAAAGCTAGCAGATCATATTGGTCAGTTCCCTGCTGTGATGATTTCTCCCTATGATCGCGACCTCATTTCTGAAGGTAGTGAAACAAGAAGAAAATGGATGAACGGAATTATTTCCCAATTCGACCGTTCCTATCTGGAATCCATTCAAAAATATTCTAAAGTTCTTGCACAACGTAATGCTTTGCTGAAAAGCATGGCGGAACACCAGCTTTTCGATAGAGAATCTATTGAAGTCTGGAACATCAAAATGGTGGAATTCGGGAATCAAATATTTCAAAAAAGAAAATCTTTTCTTGAGGAGTTTATTCCTGTTTTCCAAAAACATTATGATTCGATTGGATCTACTGAAGAGCAAGTTCATCTTGTCTATAAATCACAATTGAATGATGCGTCTTTAGAACAGCTTCTTCTGGATTTCGAGAAACGGGATGCTTATACCAGATTTTCTAATGCGGGAACACACAAAGACGATCTGGTTTTTCAGATCAAAGGCCATCCGGTTAAGAAATTCGGCTCCCAGGGGCAACAAAAGACATTCATAATTGCCTTGCGTCTTGCACAATATGAATGGCTAAAAACCCATTTGGGAGTACTTCCTGTTTTGCTATTGGATGATATTTTCGATAAATTAGATCACACAAGGGTGCAAAAGCTGATGAATCTTGTTGCAAAGAATTTTTTCGGGCAAGTTTTAGTAACAGATACAGATTTAAATCGTGTTCAAAGAATTTTTTCAGATAGTGAGCTGGAAAGTAAATTGTTTGAAGTTAGTGAAGGAAAAGTGAGTGAATTGAATAAAATTGAAGTTTAATGAGTGATTTAAAACGCACATCAAATGAAGCTCCTCTTAAAGATGTAATTGACCGTTGGTTACGAGCATATCGATTGGATGGAAAGATGAAGGAGCTGGATATTATTGCTGCCTGGCCGGAAATGATGGGGACTGCTGTTGCACATCGAACCAAAGAAATTAAAATCCGCAACAAAACACTTTATTTAAAAATGGATTCATCCGTTATGCGTGATGAATTAGCCTACGGAAAACAAGTGATTATTGAACGCGTTAATGAAAAAGCAGGAAGCGAAATAATTAATGATGTTTGGTTCGGCTGATTACATCATTTCGCGAATTTCTCAAGAACATTAAAATTATTCTGTGTGATAAGGTGGAAGCTCTGTTGGAATTTTTGTTGCTCTGTCGTGAAGAACGATGCTGCCGGCAACGCCAACATTTAGTGAAGAATTTCCCGGGAGTTTTATTAGGAAATGACATTTCTCCCTGACATATTCCGGCAAACCGCTATCCTCGGCCCCGAGTAAATAAATTGCGCGTTTGGGATGTTGGAATTCATGAAGAAACTCTGCTCTGTCATCGATCTCTACGCCAACTAGTCTGCAATCGTAAGGAATGTTCTTTAGAAGCTCTTCGAAGCTGCTGTAATGAAACAATGGAATTCGAGACCAGGCCCTGACCACATCAGAGGATTGTTTTTTGTATTTGCTTTCAACGGAAAAAATATAGGAAGCACCAAGAATAAATGCCGAACGCCATAATGTACCAATGTTGTGATGCGTTTTCCCTCGGAACACCCCAATGGCGCAATACCCTTTTTTTGTAACGGTCTTCATAAAGCAAATGTCGTGTTTTATATTGAATTAATTATGCCATATAAATGAGTAACAGAGTACAAATCAAAATACCGTTTATTTGTCAGCATCACCTACAATAGTATTAATTGCATTTATTCTCATATTTGTATAAAATTGAAGCAATGAATTTTATAAGCGAAGAATTAGATGATTATGTCTGTGGTCATACAGAAAATGAACCTGAGCTACTCTATGATTTGAACAGAGAAACAAATTTGAGCGTACTACAGCCTAGAATGCTCAGTGGTCATTTTCAGGGGCGTGTTTTAAGTATGATTTCCCATATGATCCAACCAAAAGATGTTTTGGAAATTGGGACATATACAGGGTATTCAGCGTTGTGCTTTGCTGAGGGTCTGGCTGAAGGCGGGCATATAGTAACGATCGATATCAATGAAGAATTAACCGATCTTGTGAATTCGTATGTTTCCAGATCAGACCATCGAGATAAAATAAAATGTCTGGTTGGGGATGCCATGGAAATCATTCCGGATATGAAGCGTCAGTTTGATCTGGTTTTTGTAGATGCAGATAAATCCAATTATGTGAATTATTACCATCTGGTTTTCGAAAAAGTTCGATCCGGCGGATATATTATTTTTGACAATGTTTTATGGTCTGGAAAAGTTATCGAGCAGATCGATAAGGACGATATGGACACAAGAGTGCTTGCGGAATTGAATGAGCTGGTACATCAGGATGAACGCGTTGCCGAAGTGCTGCTTCCTATTCGCGATGGGTTGATGGTTGTCCGGAAAAAATAAGATGGTCCCAGAGCAGGGGCTAAATAATTCCAGAGATCATTAATGCTCCCATTATAAATAAGAGCACACCAACAAGGCGTTGAATACTCTTTATTGTTGTTTTTTGCACCAGTTTTTTACCAAAATACGTCCCCAAAAATGCAAATATAATTGCTACGATTAGTAACATTTTACCATCGTAGAAAGCAATAAGAAACTTATTTTCTTTCCCTGAGATGACCGCAAATCCGAACAGATATACCGACAAACGTGCAATGTCCACTACTAGTGAAACTGCATTTGAGGTTCCGATAAACTGCTCTTTTGTAAGGCCTGCTTTGGCCAAAATAGCTGCTCTAAAGGCTCCTTGATGTCCTGAAAGCCCTCCAAAAAACCCACTCAGCGCACCACCGTAAGGAATATGTTTTCTTTCTATGCTCAAATCATCAAAACGAGGGTTCAAATCGAACCAGGCAAAGAAAATCATCAACCCACCAATAATCATTTTTAGTGAGGTGATCTCAAAAACATGATCGCCTATACTATAAGAGGCAAAGGTTTTGAAATCGTCAAAATAGGTTAGAAGTAATCCGCCAATGAATGCAAAGAAAAGTGCGGGTATTCCAAAACGCAAAAGTGTTTGTAAATGGATGTGCTTGGAAACAAGGGCAAACTTGAAAATATTATTCGATAAGTGAACAATTGCAGTTGCGCCGATTGCAATGGGTACATCGAAAAACAGACTGAATACGGGTAACATGACAGTACCCAAACCAAAACCGGAAAAGAAGGTTAAGCCAGCGCCAAATAATACAGTAATTGCTATGAGCGCGTATTCCATAGTACAAAAAAACAAATTATATAAATAACAATGTTAAGCTAATACTAAATTAGTACGATCTGCTATAATTGTAGGTGTGAATAAAGGTAAATTGGGTTTTTTATTAAACTAACATTAATTTCGCATAATAAAGTTTAGAGTATGATTGATTTTAGAAGTGATACAATAACGAAACCCTCTAAGGAAATGATGGATGCAATGTTTTCAGCTCCAGTTGGCGATGACGTTTTCGAAGAAGATCCTTCTGTAAATGAATTGCAAGAATTTGCAGCTTCCATGTTCGGAATGGAATCAGCATTATATTGTTCTTCCGGAACACAAACGAATCAGATCGCTATTGCTTTGCACGTACAACCAGGTGGAGAAGTTATTACTAATGCAGATAGCCATGTATATAAATATGAAGGGGGAGGTATCGCCAGGAATTCGGGAGCCTCAGTGCGTTTAGTTCAAGGCAACCGTGGCCGGTTAAAATTAGAGGAAATCCGAAAATGGATAAATCCCGATGATGTTCATTATCCGGTAACTCAATTAGTGAGCCTTGAGGACACATCGAATAGAGGAGGAGGAGCAATATATGATTTTAATGAAATTAAGCGGATTAGTGCGTTTTGTAGGGAAAATCGACTGGCGATTCATCTCGATGGAGCACGTTTAATGAATGCGATGGTCGAAAATGAAATTGATCTGCATGAATACACCTCACAATTTGATTCCATTTCTATTTGTCTTTCGAAAGGTTTGGGTGCACCGGTGGGTTCCTTATTGCTGGGCAATAAGAGTTTTATAAAAAAAGCAAGACGTGTGCGTAAAGTGTTTGGTGGAGGAATGCGCCAAGCTGGAATTATTGCTGCAGGAGGATTGTATGCATTAAAGAATAATATTTCACTCTTGAAAACGGATCACCTTCATGCAAAGGAGCTTGAAGCTGCGTTAAACAAATTGGATTGGGTCGAAAAGGTTGTGCCTGTTGAAACAAACATTGTCGTGCCAGTATTAAGTGAATTTGAAAAAAGAGATTCAATTATTAATATATTAGACGCAGAAGGCATTAAAATAATGGATTTTGGGCCTGGTATGCTCCGATTTGTTACCCACATGGATGTCAGTGGGGAGGACGTAGATAAAACGATTGCTATTTTAAAAGAAATTGAAATTTGATAACTAGGTACTGCATACTATTTGTTGTAATCTCATTGATAAGCTGTAACGAAGAGAAACAAGAAATAATTGATCTCTCGGAGATAATGCCAGGATCTGAATGGGAGAATGAAGATCAAGCTGTTCAACTAGACACCTTGGATGCTTTGGTTTCGATAAAAGACAGGTTTGAAGATCATGGAATTAGTGTGTTGTCGTTGTCCATTGATGAATCCAGTTATTTTCCAGATCGATTTGGCCCGGAAACAACGGAAAAATACATTTTGATCACCCAATCGGATACATTAAGGTACCTCAAATGGAATTATAGCGATTCAATGAAAGTTATGAATTCGTTTTTCAATTGGATCAACTGTTATGGTGATGATTGCAAGTCAATTTTTATTGGAGAAGAACGGAACTTTCAGAAAGATCCAATGCAATTATATGTTACCGATACTTCCCTTATATTTATAACTGCCAGACATGATTTGGATTTCAATGCATGGTTGAACTACGAGAATTCGCTTGGGCATTCTTCTGAATGGAATTATTTAATTGAACAACGAAGACGCGCCCGTGCGAAATGGTTTACATTTGTTGATCGAATAAAAACAGAATACAAAAATGAAAATAGTCAATAGGGGATACATCTCGGTTAAACCACTAAAACCGTTCATTGATTGGGTGAATAAAATCGAAGATGAATTTTACATTGACGAAAACACAGAACCAAATGTGTACTTAATTGATGAAGATTTTTTCGATACTGCTCCAGTTTTAGAAGCAAATTTTAAGAAGATATTTCGAAATGAACTAATAGCAATTTCAGAGGATGAAGATAATTATCCAGAGATAAGTTTGGTTAATTTTAATAACTGGTTCAAAGCTGAGGTTGGTTCCTCCGTATTTGATTGCCATTCGCGTGGTATTCAAACTGTTTAGAACATCCTATATCCTAGAAGAATATATTCAACATTTTTCGATTAATACTGAGTTGTAGTAATCGGGATTCCTGGAAACATCCTCGGTTACCCAGTCCGGCAGCTCAAACTTTTCTTCTTCTGATTTCACTTCTACTTCTGCCAGTATCAATCCTTTGAGAGCTCCCTCAAAAACATCCACCTCCCAAATATGATCCTGGATTACAATCTCATAACGGTTTTTTCGAATTTGTTTGTCGGTAAACTCGTTCAATATGTTTTCTGCATCTTGTAGGGGGATTTCATATTCGAATTCGGTTCTGGTGATACCAACTGTTTTGCCTTTTAAAGTGATGAACCCTTTGTTTCCTTTTATTCTAATACGTACGGTAGATTCTGGTGATCTCGCAATGAATCCTTGAATTATGAGTACAGGGGCCGGTTTCGAAAGAGCTTGCCATGCAACATAATCTACCAAATATTTGTGTTCTATTTCTTTCATGATTATAGAATAAAGATAAGTAATAAGTAAATTAGTTTTCGTTGATCTTAATTCAGAATTCAATTATCTTCGTATTGTGAAGATATTTCTAACATTTGACTACGAACTTTTCTTTGGCTCATCATCCGGTTCCGTTCAAAAATGTATGCTGGAACCAACCTCAGTTCTTTTGGGCCTGGCAAAAGATAAAGAAGTGAAATATACATTTTTCGTTGATGTAGGCTATTTGATTCAGGCTGCGAAGTTTCCCGAAACGATTTCAGAACTGAATAAAGTGAAACAGCAGATCAAGGAGATTTTAAAACTGGGACATGATGTACAATTGCACGTACATCCTCATTGGGAAAAAACGAGCTATGTCAATGGAGAATGGAAAATGAATACTTCAGGGGCATACAAACTCTCCGACTTTAATACAACAGATCAAGCCAATATCATCAAAAAGTATAAATCCTATTTGGAGGAGCTGATTGGAAGAGATGTAACTGCATATAGAGCTGGTGGATGGTGCATTCAGCCGTTTGAAGAAATAAAACAGGTTTTTAAACAAGTTGGATTAAAGATCGATTCATCTGTATTTAGTGGCGGTTATTTGGTTACTGATGATTATTACGTGGATTTCACTGAAGCTCCCAAAAAATCGTGTTATCGATTTGAACAGGATGTATGTGTTGAAGATCCAAATGGCAGCTTTATTGAATATCCAATTTCTTCTTTCCGTTACAGGCCTTCGTTCTTTTGGATGCTTTATGTTTTAGGGCGCCTTTTTCCAGTAAAACACAAAATGATCGGGGACGGCGTATTTTTAAGTCAGGGGGGAAGGAAAAGATCAGTTCTTAGCTCGTACACAAATTCACACGTTTCAACAGATGGTTATTATGCTAAAAAATTGAACGCAGCACTTGAAAAATCAATCAATCTTGAACATGAAGAAATGGTTGTTATTGGTCACCCCAAAGGGAATACTGTTTATTCCATAGCTAAATTAACACGATTTATTGAGCTAAATTACACGAAACACGAATTCACATCGTTTGACACAGAGCTTTGAAGATAGTAGAACGAAATAATATCGACGAGACCAAATGGAACGATTTGGTAAATGCGACTCAGGAGTCGAGTTTTTTTTCATACAGCTGGTATTTGGATGCAACTGCAGAGGATTGGTGCGCAGTAATTACGGAGGATTATTCTTTTGGAATTGCTCTTCCGTTCGCTAAAAGACTTGGGGTTGAAACATTATATACACCGACATTTGTGCGCTATATTGAAATTTTAGGCGATCAAAAACTCATGATTCAAGCGCAGGAAATAATTAAGCAAAGATTCAGTAATCTTAATGTTTCAACCAAGCAAAAAATATTTGGTGTTGGGTACGATCAATTTAATTATCAGGTGATTAAAACAGATGCGCAAAGAACGTTTGGTTCCCAGATAAAGAGAATGTTGCGCAAAGCCACTAAGAATGAACTTCTGGTAGAGCAAAGTAATAATTATTCAGCGGTTCTTAGTGTTGTGACCTCTGAGCTGAAAGATAAAATTCACGGTATCAATAAAACATCTTTAATTGTGCTCGAGAAACTCTTTATAGCTGCGAAAAATAATGGAGTTATCAATGTGTATCGCATTACCGATGATGGTGGAATCGTTTGTTTGGAGAACGATCATTGTGTTTTGTATCTAAAAGGAACGGTTACCCAAGAGATAAAATCGAATGGTGGCATGTATTTGGCTTTGAACGAAGCAATTCAAAGGGCTGTTACTTCGAAAAGGAATTTTGATTTTGGAGGATCTAGAATAGAAGGTGTGAGGCAGTTTAATTACAATTTGGGAGGAACGGATGAAGTATATTTTCATTACACGATTGATAATGCACCGTTTTGGTTTAAATTTGCGCGTAGAATAAAAAAGAAATGGAGCAAAAAGTAATACTCATAACAGGAGCATCAGGTGGGATGGGAGGTGCCCTTGCCGCATTGTTTTCCAGTGAGAACACAAAATTGGCCCTGCAACACAATAAAAATGAAATTAATCTGGCAGAATCCGAATCTGTAGCTCATTTTCAAGCCGATCTTACGAATGAATCTGAAGTTGAGCGCCTGGTTTCTTCGGTTTTGGAGAAATTTGGCAGAATTGATGTGCTGATAAATAATGCCGGCATATCAAAAAGCTCTATGTCCTGGAAAACGGATGCCGCATCATGGCGAGAGACTTTAGCAATAAATTTAGATGCACCTTTTTTCATGTCCAAACATGTTATTCCAACATTCAGACAACAGAATTCAGGAAGAATAATCAATATTTCCTCTATAGTGGCACAAACAGGATTTATTGGGACTTCAGCTTATGCAGCGTCTAAAGCAGGTTTAATAGGCTTAACCAAAACGTTATCTAAGGAGCTTTCTAATTTTGGGGTAACCGTCAATGCTCTTGCGCTAGGTTACTTTAATGTGGGGATGATCGATGATGTACCAAAGGAGCTGCAGGAAGAGATCATTTCTTCGATCCCGCTTCAAAAATTAGGTGACCCGTCTTCAGTGTTCCAGACCATAAATTGGCTGATTTCAGAAGAGGGCGGCTATGTAACAGGTCAAACGATCAATCTGAACGGCGGATTGTTTTTATAATTGATTCCTTTCAAAACGAACGGCAGCTCTATTTTTTGTTTGGCGCGGCTTAAACTAAGCGCTTTTTCTCTTACATTTGTTAATGCTCTTACCTAAGGCAAATACACCACGTTGGATCATTATTTTACTTGATTTATTGATGTCATTAATGGCATTGTTTTTTGCGTATTTAATTCGTTTCGATTTAAAGGCGGATGTACTGATCATTAAGACCGAATGGGATATTCTTTCCAAATCAATCGTTTTTTATATTGTGATAAAACTCGTTGTGTTTTATTTATTTAAGATACACAAAGGGCTGGTTCGACATACTTCAACTGAAGACCTTAGGCGAATAATATCAGCATCCTTGATCTGTTCTGTTCTGTTTGTTGGTGTGGGAATACTACGGTATTATTTTTATGATGGTTACTATTTGTTTCCTACATCAGTTCTGCTGATTGAATTCATGGCTGCTTCGATTCTACTTTTGGGAAGCCGTTTTGCAATTAAATTGATATATATTGAGTCGGTAAAAACAAAAACAATTGACCACAGGGTTTTAATTTATGGGGCTGGTATTTCAGGCCTGATTACAAAGAGAACAATCGAGAAAGATGTAAGTAACAGATATAAGATTATCGGCTTTATTGATGACAATAAGAAACTTTCGGGAAATAGATTGGAGGGAGTAACGATTTTTAATACTTCTAATCTTCAAAAATTAATCAGAGATGAAGGAGTTTCTTTGTTAATTATTGCGATTCAAAATCCGGAGAAGCAAAATAAAAAGAGAGTGGCAGAGCTGTGCCTTGAAAAAGGAGTCACAATACAGAAAGTTCCCAGTCCAAGAAGTTGGATTAATGGCGAGTTCAGTACGAAACAAATAGCTAAGATTCAAATTGAAGACCTGCTGGGAAGAAAACCAATTTCATTGGATGAAAAAAAGATAGAAAGTGAATTAAAAGGTCAGGTTATTCTGGTTACTGGAGCTGCCGGTTCTATAGGCAGTGGTATGGTTCGTCAGATTGCAAAATATGCTCCCTTAAAATTGATTCTGTTGGATCAGGCAGAGTCCCCACTTTATGATCTCGAAAACGAGCTTCTTTCCGAAAACAAAAACCTTAACTATGAAATTGTAATAGGAGATATAAGAAGTTTTGAAAGAATGAAGAATTTGTTTGATTCATTCTCTCCAATGTATGTTTTTCATGCAGCAGCCTACAAACATGTGCCCTTAATGGAAAATAATCCTTCGGAAGCTGTTTTGACAAATGTGATGGGAACAAGAAACCTTGTTGATCTATCCAGAGAGATCGGAGTGCACAAGTTTGTCATGATATCTACAGATAAGGCCGTTAATCCGACAAATGTAATGGGAGCATCGAAACGAATTGCAGAAATATATGCGCAAAACGCCGATGTCAAAAGTGAAACAAAGTTCATTACAACTCGTTTTGGAAACGTTTTAGGTTCAAATGGCTCAGTAATACCACTTTTCGAAAAGCAAATTGCACAAGGAGGACCAATAACACTTACCGACGACCGGGTGACTCGATTCTTTATGACAATTCCCGAGGCATGTCAGCTGGTACTCGAAGCTGGAACCATGGGAGCAGGTGGAGAAATTTTTGTGTTCGATATGGGAGAATCCGTTAAAATCATTGATCTGGCAAAGAAAATGATACAATTGAGCGGACTTGAATTAGGAAAAGATATAGAGATCAAAATCACAGGACTCCGTCCCGGAGAGAAATTGTATGAAGAGCTGCTTGCTAAAGATGAAAACACCCTGACAACACATCATCCTCAAATCTTAAAAGCAAAAATAAGAGGCGAGCACCAGGGACAAATTGAGAATATTAATGAGCTTATCGAGTTATTTGGTTCTCAGGATAACGAGGCCATAGTGACAAAAATGAAATCAATAGTTCCTGAGTTTATCAGTAACAATTCAACGTTTGAAAAACTAGATAAATGAAAATTCCTCCGGCTAAAATTCAAGTAAGATTTGCAGATATTGATGTGATGGGACACGTTAATAATGCTGTTTATCTTAGCTACTTTGAAAATACGCGAATGCATTACTTTAAACACATGCTTGGAGATGACTGGGATTGGAATCAGTTCGGGATTATCTTATTGAAAAATGAGATCGAATACATACTACCGGTTCGTTTACATCATGAGCCAATGATTCATCTCTACGTTGAAAAGATTGGTAACAAGAGCTTCACTTTGGGTTATAAATTAGAAGTGAATGGCGATTTATATTGCAAGGGATTATCCACACTTGTCGGGTTTGATAATGTGGAACAAAAAACCATATTGATTCCACCGGCGATGAAAGAAGCACTGCTGCAATTAAATTCGGAACAGTAATTGTAAAAAAAACAGAAAAGATATCATGAGATTTATACTTGTTGCAATAGCGGTTTTATATATTGGTTTCGGTCTTTTTGCACAAATAGACAATGACATTGAATCAATTAAATCACAAGATTCTTGTTATTTTAGATACAACGAAAAGGGCGAAAAGCTTACCAATGCAAGAAGATACGGTGAATGGCAGTGTGGCAAAACAGTAGGAATTATTGATTGTAATAACAGATTGGAGTACGACCAGGAGTCAGATATAATATATCTAAAGAGTGAAGACCTGACAAATTTGTCAGGTGTAGGAAAGCCTTTCAACGGTACATGCGAAACATGTTATATGAACGGGATACTTGAAAGACGCGTAACCTTTGTTAATGGTAAGGAAAATGGAATAGATACCTCCTATTACAGCTCTGGCTGTCCCCAGGTAATTCGGAATCACATAAAAGGAACGGAAGCCGGACAATGGGTTTATTTTTACGATAGCACCCAATATGTTGCTTGGGAAATGAATTATATACTGGGAGAAAAGCACGGAAAACATATCTATTTTAAAAAGAATGGAGATACCACAAAATGGGAGAATTACAAACACGGACTTCTGGATGGAATTAAAAGATCGTATTACCCAGATTCAAAGATCAAAACTGAAATAACGTACAAAAACGGCTTCATGGACGGTTCATTTACGGTGTATAATTTGAACGGTTTGGTTATTGAAAAATTGAATTACAAACGAGGTAAAAAACACGAAGAATGTAATTTTCACTATGATGATGGTAAGCCTTTGAAAATTGAACACTGGAATTATGGCGTTAAAAATGGGGAGTTTAAGGTGTTTTTCTATAACGGAAATGTACAGACGTCCGAGAATTACGTGAAGGGGGTTAAAGAGGGGTGGTTCATGGAGTTTTATCAGGATTCGAAAACAAAAAGAAAAGCGCTATACAAAAAAGACGAGATATTGGAAGAGCACAGATACGATAGCCATGGACGAGAAACTTATTCGTTCGGTGTTTCAGATGAAGATGAGCCCGAAGACGATAATCTTCCGGACAGATAAGAAGATGTAAAATAAGTGCACGGTCGCTTTATACGTATTAAAACAAGTACATATGATGGAGGAATTCAAGGATAATCCGATAGTTCAGGGTTACATCAAGTCAAACAACTTTGGAAAATTACTTGAGATGAATCTGGAGGTTATCGGGCCCGGGGAGATTATTTATAAAATGCCAATAAAGGATAACCACTTGGCAACTCCAGTAGCTGCACACGGTGGATCTATTTGTGCATTAATGGATGCTTCTATGGGGGTTTGTGCTCTTTCACAAGTAATTAGGGACATGCGTGTAGTTTCAACCATTGAAATGAAGATATCTTTTGTCGCTCCAGCGATGCGCGGAGATGTTTTGACAGCAAAGGCGTCACTTGTTAAAAGTGGAAAGAGCCTTTTATTTGTTGAAGGAGAGATTCGAAATCAAAAAGACAAAATAATTGCCATTGCCTCAGGAACATTTAATTCATACCCATACCAAAAAGTTGGGTTTAATTAATTCAATATAGAATAATGGCTATCTTTGTGAAATGGTTTTAATCCTTAATGATTTAGCGGGTTCTGAGATTCTACTCATTTTGGTTTTTGTCTTAATATTTTTTGGTTCTAAAAGTATTCCCGGATTGGCAAAAACGATGGGCAGAACAATTCGTCAGGTTAAAGACGCTTCTGCAGATATCCAGAATGAGATTAAGAAATCAGGTGCGGATATGAAGAAGGATTTGAATTTGACTGGTATTATTGAAGATACGGCTCGAGATATTAAGCAACCTCTTGACCAATATGCACAAGACATAGACAATGCAGTTAAATACCAGCCGCAAAATAAAAAAACGCATATGGTTCCCCAAAATCAAAATTTGGGTAGCGAAAATGAGAATTCCGAAGATAACATCGTTAAAGACGATCAGGGGGCTCAAAATACTCGAGATTCCGTTGACTCAAAAGAAAATTCAAAAAACTTGAATTCAGATGATTCAGGCAAACTTTAACTTTATTTCTTATTGTGGTTAAATTCGATCAATTTGTTAAAAATGCTGTGTAATCTGATAATACACGGTACTATTTATTTTCTACGTACCTTTGCACTCAATTTTAATAATAGAGCATGACATTTGAGGAACTTGGATTGAATAATGAGGTATTGAAGTCGTTGAACGAACTTGGGTTCGAGACGCCTACGCCAATCCAGATAAAAGCCATTCCGCATTTATTGAAGCAAGAGAGTGATTTTGTTGGTCTTGCCCAAACAGGGACGGGTAAGACTGCGGCATTTGGATTGCCTTTAGTAAGTAAAGTTGATGGTAAAAGAAAGAGCCCTCAGGGATTAATTATATGTCCTACTCGGGAACTGTGCATCCAGATTTCCAAAGATCTGATGAATTATGCCAAACATCTTCCGGTTAAAGTAATTGCGGTGTATGGCGGAACGGATATAAAGCGTCAAATGGACGATATTAGAAAAGGGGTGTCAATAGTTGTGGCTACCCCCGGTCGTCTGCTAGATCTCACAAAAAGAAAAGCGATTCGTTTGCAGGACATCGAATGGGTAGTCCTGGATGAGGCGGATGAGATGTTAAACATGGGTTTTAAGGAAGATATCGATACAATTCTCGAAAACACCCCTGAACACAAGAACGTCTGGTTATTTTCTGCAACTATGCCAAAAGAAGTAGAACAAATAGCCAAAAACTACATGCAGGACCCATTGGAAGTTTCAATAGGACATAAAAACCAGACCAATGAAAATATTGAGCATATCTATTTCACCATTTCGGACAGAAATCGTTATGCCGCGCTTAAAAGATTGATAGATTATAATCCAAACATATACGGACTTATTTTCTGCAGAACACGGCGGGAAACTGCAGCAGTTGCAGAGAAATTGGGTAAAGAGGGATACAATTCTTCTCCCTTGCATGGTGATTTATCTCAGGCACAAAGAGACCAGGTAATGCGCAGATTCAGAACAAAATCGATTCAACTTCTCGTGGCGACTGATGTTGCAGCAAGAGGACTGGATGTGGATGATATAACCCATGTAATAAATTACAATTTACCGGATGAAATAGAAAATTACACACACAGAAGCGGGCGAACTGCTCGTGCTGGAAAGCATGGCGAATCCCTGGTTTTAGTTAGCCAAAATGAAGGGCATAAGATCAAGGCAATTGAGAGAAAGATACGAACCACATTTGTGAAGGGTTCTATTCCTGATGCTAAAGAGATCTGTGAAATTCAGTTGATGAAACTGGTGGATAAAGTCATTACCACAAAGGTCAAAGAAGAGGATATGGCTCAGTTCCTGCCATTAGTGATGAAAGAATTCGATGGATTCTCTAAAGAAGAGGTGATTAAAAAGTTTGTTTCCGCTGAATTTAATCGCTTCATAGATTACTATGAACGGGCAAGCGATTTAAATGCAAAAGAAGGTAAAGGCAGGGACAGAGATCGAAAAAGAGGAGATAGCGAAAATAGAAGAGATCGCGGAGGTCGTAAAGATGATGCAAATAAGACACGATTCTTTGTCAATCTTGGCAATAGAGACGGATTGAACCCGGGAGGATTACTTCGAGTAATATGCGATAGTACAGGGTTAGCATCGGACAAAGTCGGACGAATTGATATTTTATCTTCATTCTCTTTCTTTGAAGCAGATAATGAATTTGCTGATAAGATCATTAAGGAAGTAAATGGCACAGAATACGAAGGCCATAGTGTTTCAGTTGAAGTTACCAAGGATAAGAAAGGAGCAGGATCCGGGAATCGACGGAACGGACAAAGAGGAAGATCTGGTGGACCAGGTCAGGGTAACAGGAGACGAGAAAGTGTTAGCGGAAGAAGACCTGGTAATCGAAGAAATCGTAGTTAGAATTAAGATTAAGTATCAGAATTAAGATGGAAATCAGAAACATAGCAATTATTGCACATGTTGACCATGGTAAAACAACATTGGTTGACAAAATGATTGAGGCAGGAAGTGTTTTGGACGAGAGAGATCGTCCGAAAGGGGAGTTGATCATGGATAATAATGAGCTCGAACGCGAAAGGGGTATTACAATTGTTTCAAAGAATGTGTCCGTTTCATATGGGGGTACAAAAATTAATATTATTGACACTCCAGGCCATGCTGATTTTGGAGGCGAAGTGGAGAGAGTATTAAACATGGCAGATGGTGTATGTCTTTTAGTCGATGCTTTTGAAGGGCCAATGCCTCAAACACGATTTGTATTGGGTAAGGCTCTTTCTATGGGGTTGAAACCACTTGTGGTGATCAATAAAGTAGATAAGGACAATTGTACTCCAGACGAAGTGCACGAAAAGGTGTTTGATTTGATGTTTGAATTAGATGCAAACGAAGAACAATTGGATTTTCCGACAATGTATGGTTCTGCAAAAAAAGGATGGATGTCTGATGACTGGAGAAAACCAACAGATTCGATTTTGCCTTTATTGGATAAGATCATTGAATTTTATCCACCTATAAAAATTGAAGAAGGAAATACGCAGCTGCTCATAACGTCATTGGATTTCTCCTCTTTTGTTGGAAGGATTGCTATTGGAAGACTTACCAGAGGAGTTATAAAGCCAAATATGCCAATAATTCTGTCAAAAAGAGACGGAACACAGCAAAAGCACAAGGTCAAAGAAGTGTTTGTATTCGAGGGCATCAAAAAGGTAAAGGTGGACTCGGTAAATGGGGGTGATATATGTGCTATAACCGGAATTGATGGTTTTGAAATAGGAGATTCAATTTGTAATATAGAGAATCCTGAGCCACTAAAAAGTATTGATATTGACGAACCGACTATGAGCATGATGTTCTCAATAAACGATTCGCCCTTTTTTGGTAAAGAGGGTAAGTTTGTAACCTCACGTCATATTTCGGAACGCCTTGAAAAGGAACTGGAGAAAAATCTAGCAATGCGGGTCAGCAAAACCGATAAGGCAGATAAATGGATGGTTTTTGGCAGAGGAGTAATGCATTTATCGGTGCTTATTGAAACCATGCGCAGAGAAGGATATGAATTACAGGTAGGTCAGCCACAGGTGATTATCAAAGAGATCGATGGAAAAAAATGCGAACCTGTTGAAGAGTTGACAATCGATCTTCCAGAGGCTCATAGTGGTACAGCTGTGGAAGCGGTTACCAAGCGCAGGGGAGAAATGAAGAATATGGAACCTAAGGGGGGGAGAATGAAAATTACTTTTGAAATTCCATCCAGGGGAATCATCGGATTACGAAATTACCTGCTAACTGCTACTGCCGGAGAAGCAATAATGACCCATAGATTTTTGGAGTATCAAGAGTTCAAAGGTGAAATTCTAGGGCGTTTGAGTGGATCATTAATTTCTATGGAATATGGTACATCCATTCCATTTTCATTGAATAATTTACAGGAAAGAGGAACATTCTTCATTGCACCAGGTGAAAACATATATGAGGGGCAGGTTATCGGTGAAAATAGTCGGGGACATGACCTGGTCGTTAATGTGACCAAAACAAAAAAAATGTCAAATATGCGTTCTTCGGGTGCAGATGATAAAGTTAAACTTGCTCCACCAAAAGACTTTAGCCTGGAAGAATGCCTCGAATACATACAGGCAGATGAGTATGTTGAGGTTACTCCCGAGAATTTACGAATACGAAAGATTTTATTGAAAGAAACGGACCGTAAAAGATCGGGAAAATCGATTTCAATATAGATCGTGAGACCTTTAACCATTTCTAATTGTTAATATACTGTTGATAATCAAAATCCAATTGATTGATTCAAAAAGTGATTTTGCTTATATTAGGGTAACAAATCGAATATATGTTCGACGACGACGAAGATGAATACTACGACGGGGATTTGAGTGAGGAGATGAAACGCTTTGAAGCGTTCTTGGATGGTGATTCAATTGGGTTTTTGGATAGTGATAGATGGGAAGCTCTAATAGACCATTTATTGATGAATGGCAGGTACAATGATGCTGTGTTGTGTGCAGATGAGGCACTTTCTCAATTTTCGTATAATTTACTTTTTAAATTAAGAAAAGCTCAGGCCTATTCAGCAACAGGAAAGCTGAAAGATGCCATTTTTCTTTTAACCGAACTCGAACGTTTGGGCTTGGATTCTTTTGAGCTACTCTTATCGAAAGGTGCTGTTTTCAGTCAATTGAAGGATTCCAAAAATGCAATAAAATATTTCAAAAATGCACTGCAGGTTGCTTCTGTTGAGGACAAAGATGAAGTGTATTTGGATCTGGCTATGGAATATGAAAACTTAGGGGATTATACCGCGGCACTAAAAATTTTAGGTAAAGCGGTTGCTCATAATCCTGATAATGAAGCTGCCATATATGAGATCGCTTATTGTTACGATCATCTAGAGGACTATGAAAGCTCCATAAAATGTTATTCGGATTTTATAGACGAAAACCCTTATTCCTTCACATCATGGTACAACCTTGGAAATGCATATTCCAAACTTGAAAATTACGATAAAGCTATATGGGCATATGATTATTGCATTCTCATCAATGATGATTTTGGACCGGTCCATTTCAATATGGCAAGTGCATATTTATCCCTGGATAAATACACAAAAGCGATAGAGTATTTTTTAAAAAGCCTGGAATTGGATGGAGATGATCCTGTTACGTTTTGTTATGTAGGGGAATGCCATG
>Ga0315334_10000737_pt1 | contig 19892 bp, 15 predicted proteins | sample M150034915metaG_FD_205555 | JGI IMG/M metagenome (GOLD analysis project Ga0315334, IMG submission 205555) | Ammonia-oxidizing marine archaeal communities from Monterey Bay, California, United States - M1 500m 34915 | ecosystem: Environmental > Aquatic > Marine > Intertidal zone | place: USA... | reverse complement strand
GCGGAATCCAGTTGCGAATCAGCTCTGTTTTACCTGCCGAAGGCGGTAGAGAACCCGAAATCAGCATGACCAGTCCGGCTACGAATACAGCACCTGTGATGATGGGCGGACTGATGATGTTGGCCCATCGCATACCGCCCGAGACGACGCCGCTGATCTTGTGGTGGTGTTGCCGGATCGACGCAATCGATATGGCGCTCACGCCCAGCATCAATGGCAACAGGTAGTAGATGATTCGAAATGCGATCAAGGCTCCGACCAGATCATTAGCACCGCCTGGAAGCATCGTGATTAGGACCAATTCCAGAATCCCCAGACCACCTGGCACATGACTCACTAACGCCACGAAAACGGCCAACACAAAAATCGCCACAAAGGGCAGAAAGTCAATCGCAACGTCATTGGGTAGCAGTACATAAAGCGTGGCCGCAGCGAGGATGAAGTCAGCAATGGCAACCAGCATTTGCGCCAAAGCAATCTTTAGCGGCGGTGGCTGAAGATTGACATTGCCGATTCGCAGAGGTGATTTCCGGAGACCACAAATGATCAGGAACACGACGGTCATCACCAGCAATGCGATTCCGAATGGTCGACTTGTTGAGACCGGTAGGTGCAGTTTGTCAGGGATTTCAAAAGGCGTGAATACGAACAGGGTTCCAGCCAGCGAGAACAATCCCAGCCAGAATGCGACGCCAATCACCAGCACCAGACGAACAATCTCACTCGATGGCATGCCCCAGGAAGAGTACAGTCGGGCACGGACAGGCGCGCCTCCCAGAAACACACCTAGCGAATTGCTGAACGCGTAAGAAAGCAGCGAAGCGATCGCGACCTGATGGGCCGTTACTCGATGATTGACCAGCTTGACTCCGAACCAGTCGTAGCCGATCAAAACCATGAAATTGGCTGCCGTGAAACCGATTGCTGCCAAAATTTCGCCATACGACAAGGCGTGAAAACTGGCGACAACATCAGCGTATTTCATGGTCTTGAATTCATGATGCAGCAACCACAATGCTGCAAAGAAAACAACCAGCATCAAGCCCGGACGCATCACGGGGGCATAGGTCGCCCAATATTCTTCAAGACGCTTGATCAGCGAAATCGTTGGGGGTTCCAGTGTGACGCTGATCTGTTCGTCAGATGAACTCTGTTCCCCGGTCGAGGCGTTTTTCTGTTCATTCATGGTCAGTTCAGCGCGATCTGTTGGCGTGTTCAGGGAAAACAGGTTTTGTATCCGACGAAGTCTTTGGCTCAGATACGATGAACTCTGTCATGCCGGGAATTCAGAACTGTCGGATGTATCGCGACAGTTACGCAGTACCGATCCGAAAACCGCGATCAAGAAGGCGGTTGCGATTCGGATTCTTCCTCAGTTGGATCCACTGCTCGCCTTGAGTCATCAGTCGATGGCGTATCGTGGATCAGAATGACGCGATCTTCGCCCGTGATGATTCGAGCACTGCGACTGAAGGTGAGGTAATTCCATCCCCATTGAAACAGAATCAGTAGGCGATTTTGAAACTGGACGATCTGCAGCAGGTGGACGACCAGCCACATTAGCCAGGCAATGAAGCCGATTCTTACATGTTTCCCTACCTGGACGACTGCTTTCGCGCGACCGATCGTGGCCATTGTTCCTCGGTCATGGAAGACAAACGGATTTTCGTTGCTTGTCCCCGACAGCATGGAGGTGATTTGTTTCGCTACATATCGTCCTTGCTGAATGGCTACGGGAGCCAGTCCCGGCATGCGAACGCCTTTACCGTCTGTGCAATCCGCAAGGTCCCCGACAACAAAAATGTCTTCGTGTCCCTGCACATGCATTCGATTGGTTACCCCGATCCGTCCCGCCCGGTCTGTTTCGACGCCACAGGCGGTTGCCAACTTTCTTCCCAGTGGGCTGCCATGAACGCCGGCAGCCCACAGCACCGTCTGTGTCCCGATGACTTGCTCACCCTCGTCAGAAAGCAGGTGAACCTGATCCTCGGTGATATTGGTGACACGCGTCTTGGTATGAATCTCAATCCCCAATGACCGGATTTTTTCAGCTGCCTGCTTGCACAGATTGACGGGGTAATGCGACAGCACATGCTCTGCCGCTTCCACAATTATGATGCGGGCATCTTCGGGGTGAATGTGCCGAAAGTCATTACGTATGGTATGCCGGGCAATTTCGGATAGTGCACCGGCCAGTTCAACACCTGTGGGACCTCCGCCAACGACCACAAACGTCATCATCTGTTCGCGGATCTTCGGGTCTTGTTCACGTTCTGCTGCTTCAAATGCGAGGAAAATATTGCGGCGGATCGAGGTCGCATCTTGCAGCGTCTTGAGTCCCGGTGCCAGTGACGCCCATTCTTCGTGGCCGAAGTAGCTATGGGTGGCTCCTGCCGCGACAACCAGTTGGTCGTACTGAATATCACCATCAGCCAGAATTAATCGTTTGCCATCCAGATCAAAGTCATTGACCTGTGCCATCAGAACCTCGCAGTTCGTTTGTCGTCTGAAAATTGATCGAAGTGGAGTGGCAATATTGGCGGGTGACAGGCCCCCGGTTGCGACCTGATAGAGCAGTGGTTGAAACAGGTGGTAATTGTGTCGGTCCACCAATGTCACTTGGACTTTGGATTTCCGCAAATTCCTGGCTGTTTCTAGCCCACCAAAGCCGCCGCCAATAATCACGACATGGGGAACAGAGGTCGGGGTTTGTATTGCCACAATGGAACCCTGCTGCGAAGGATCGAAAATGAATTGAATTTCCTACGCAGATCATCCCTGCTGATTGCTCCACTGGCAATGGATGTTGGTTGGGAATGTCACCTTGGGATGGGGAATGGCTCCGCCACGGGGATGGGGAACCGTCATTCGCAGGCATTCCACCCGTCCGGAAGGCTCAACGCGATGTATCGTTTAGCGAAAGCATGATTTCGAAATCTTGATTCCCGAATTATTGAATTCGCATGAATCAGGAAACCGGGCGAAATCTGGCCTCAGCAGACTTAGGCACCGTTTTGTCGCTTCATCGTCAGACTGACCCATGGAGCGTAAGGTTCTTTGGGTCCAGCCACCGGGGCATGGCGGAAACTTGGTGAAATTATCCAGTCAGGTTGCACCTGAGAACGCTTGTCTTTCCGTGCAATGCTTGGTATCCCTACTGCCCCGCGATACCCATCCTGCATTCCTCCATCGTGCATAGGTTACAGTTGACGCCTGCGACAGTTGATGAATGCTTGGGGGTGGCAAAGGTTCCTGTTGAATTCTGCTGGGAACATTCTGCTGGCCGATGGATCAAACTTTGTTGGGCTCCTGTCCGCTAACTCTTTCTGGATTTCGATGAATGAATGTTAAAGGTCACCGATGGGTACGCCGCTTGTCGCCTCAGTTGTCCCTCGCCAGCGGTTTAGCATTGATCGTGGTCTGCGGCATTTTTACTTCGCCGCGGTCGATGGCTCGCGTTCCGAATATCGTCGTCATCCTGACTGACGATCAGGGTTATGCAGACATCAGTTTGAATCCTCTGCACCCCCAGGAAGTTGCGACGCCGCACATGGACGCACTGGCGGCCGACGGTGTGGTTTTTCGGCAGGGGTACACCAGTGGGCATGTCTGTTCTCCGACTCGTGCTGGGTTGATGCTGGGGCAGTATCAGCAACGCGTAGGGGTTTACTCGGCGGGCGATGGTGGGCGTGGGTTCCGTCCTGATCAACCTATCTTTCCATCCTTCCTGCCCGATGATTACGTGAGCACGGCGATCGGAAAGTGGCACCTCGGTCTGGATGAAGATTATCCAGAGTTGAAATGGCACGCGATGAATCGAGGCTTTGACGAATGCTACAAATTCATGGGGCGTGGCGGGCACAGCTATTTCGACTTACGGAGTGATTCTGAAGGAAAGTTCGCACACCCGATTTATCGCAACAAACAGCGTATCAATGATCAAGGCTATCTGACGAATCGTTTGAGTGAAGAAGCTGTCAGTTTCATCGAGCGAAACAAGACCCGCCCGTTTTTTCTGTACCTCGCCTACAACGCCGTTCACGCGCCGGCAGAAGCACCCGAAGCAGACATCGAGGCTGCTTTGAAATCGCATCCTGGAATCTCTCGCGAAAGAGCGGTGCTGATGGCGATGCTAAAGCATCTAGATGATGGGGTCGGTGATGTCGTTGCAAAACTGAAACAGGAGGAATTGTTTGAAAATACATTGCTGTTCTTTCTGACAGACAACGGAGGATCGAAGGCGATGAGCGCCAATAATGCACCCTTGCGAGGATTCAAGGGCAGTCTTGATGAAGGTGGAATTCGAACACCGTTCATTGTCAGTTGGCCGAATGAATTTAAGGGCGGACGCACCATCGATACACCAGTCATTTCATTCGATATTTTGCCGACCGCGCTCGATGCGTTGGGTGAATCGATTCCCAGCGATCGCTTTGATGGCAAGAGTTTGTTGCCATTGTTAACCGGTAAGTCAAAGCAACTCCACTCAACCCTTTATTGGAGCAAGGGTGGTGAGGGCGATTGGGTCGTGAGACAAGGCGACTGGAAACTGCACGTTGTCAGGGGGAAGCCAGAGTTGATCAATTTGGCGAAGGATCGATCTGAAACAACCAACCTTGCCGGGCAGCATGCGGCGCGTGTGCAGGAAATGACTGACGTTTACCAGCGTTGGATTGATCAAATGGCTGACCCGATTACCGGGGGCAGTCGTTTCTGGAATGCTGCCGAGGCAGACCAGACGCAGAACGGTCGGCCAAGTCAGAATGCTCGGCAGCGTGACAGAGGCAAGAAACGAGCAAAGCAGAAAAGCAAGCGTGATTCGGAAGGGAAGTAAAAGACCAACCGTGCCGCACTGGCCCCAATCCGTGATCTGTTTGTCAGCCGCACTAAACCTCGAACAGAAACAGCGATGGGTCGAAGCGGATCTGTTCGCCATAGATCCCCTGCGGTGCTCGTTTGCCCGCCGAAATTACCATGCAGATTTCGGCGGCGCGGGGTAGTTTCAGCAGTTTGCGGACTCGGGTCGAGTCCATGCCCTCCATTGGGCAACTGTCATAACCAAAAGCTCTCAGGGACAGCATGAGGTTTTCACAACCCAACGCGGTCGACTTGTGAGCCCAGACTCGCATGTCTGCTTTTCCAGCTGGTCCGCGGGGCATCGGCTTTCTCAAAGCCAGCGCCCAGAAAACAAGTTTTTTGAACGGCCCGAAAATCGAAAAAGGACCCTGGTTGTAGGCCAGTGGGGCAAGGCGTCGGTAGTACGCCAGTGCCGACGCGGGCACTTCGCGATCCGACCTCTCCATTGCCTCAATCATCATTTTTCGATTCCGGTTCCATGTGTCGAGTCGGGCCACACAGACAATCAGTTCCTGAGCTGTCGCTGCCGCAGGTTGACCAAGGCACAATCGGATCAGTTCGGTTTTTTTATGGCGATCACGCACCCAATGAAATTCCCACGGTTGCAGATTCGACGAGTTCGGAGCGAGCAACGTCAGTTCCAGACAGCGTCGCATGATCTCCTCTGGGATTGGCTCATCTGTGTAAATTCGTGTGCTCCGTCTGGACCTTACTACCTTCTCGAATTCTTCCGAATTTGTACTCGTCGCATTCTCGGTGTAATGAAAATCCGGAACTTTCTCGAAAATCTCGGTCGCTTTGGGCATGGGATGGCAGCAGTGAGAGGCGTGAACAAAACAAAGGATTCTAGCACCCTGCCCAACCGTCGGCAGTGAACCAAAGTGAACGAATACTCTTTATCGTCTGCGGTTTATCGTTCGGGAACTGCGGTATGCTGAGCGATTCCCTGTTGTCATTCTTACGATCAAAGGTGAGCCATCATGGTGATCACGGTTGAAATCAGCATGTATCCCTTCCTGGAAAATTTTCGTGACTCAATTAAGGATTTTATCCGTAAGCTTAATGAGTATGGTGAGTTGCAAGTTTCATCCGGTCCAACGTCAACCGTCGTGATTGGCGATTATGATCGGGTGATGCAATGCCTGACAGAAATGTTGCGTTGGTCGTTCCAACAGCACGGACAGGCTGTTTTCGTCACGAAATTCCTGCCCGGTTATGAACCCGGGTGATCCATTTGGTTACAAAGCTCGCCGTCTCCTCCTAAAGGGTCGCGGTAGTTAACATGACACCGCAGCACCGACTCTGAACCATGCTGTCTGAGACGCTGTTGATTCTGATTTAACACACACGGTTTTCTGATTTAGCGCACATGGTATTTTCATCACCGAAATCCCTCTGTTCCGGAACCCCAATACAACTTCGAAGTGCATCTTTGTTGTTTTTGGCGGTCGCATTGTCATGGCACGTTGCCACGTTATCGTTTGCTGACGAAGTCGCAACACAGCAAGACGGGTTGGAACAAGAGAAGCAATACAACCGTGACATCCGACCGATACTTGCCGAACATTGTTTTGCATGTCACGGATTGGACAGCGTTGCACGAGAGGCCGAGTTGCGTCTTGATGAACGTAAGGTTGCTGTCGATTCGGGGGCCATCGTGCCCGGGAAACCCGATCAGAGTGAGTTGATGGCGCGTCTTACGGCCACTGACCCAGAGCTGGTCATGCCTCCGCCAGAAGCGGGTCACAAGCTGAGTTCAGTTCAGGTTTCGATATTGAAACAATGGATTGCCGAGGGAGCGCAGTACCAACGCCATTGGTCTTTCATTTCTCCACGCAAAGTTGATTTTCCCAAAACTGTGGATGATCAATGGGCAACCCGTCCCATTGACCGATTTGTGCTGCATCGGTTGGAGCAATCCGGTTTGCCGCCTTCAGGACCGACGGATCGGGCGAGCCTGTTGCGACGTGTTTCACTGGATATCACCGGTTTGCCCCCCACGCTTGAGCAGGCACGGGAATACTTGTCTGACTCATCGCCAGAGGCCTATGAAGCTTTGGTTGATCGATTGCTCGAAAGTGAGAACTATGGAGAACATTGGGCACGGATGTGGTTGGACTTGGCTCGCTACGCGGACACCAAGGGCTATGAAAAAGACAGGCACCGTGACATTTGGCGGTACCGTGATTGGGTGATCGATGCCTTCAATCGCGACTTGCCCTTTGATCAGTTTACGATCGAACAACTGGGTGGCGATTTATTACCGGAACGGACAGATAACCAGATTCTGGCAACAGCATTCCATCGCAACACGATGACCAACGACGAAGGTGGGACCGATAATGAAGAGTTTCGAATTGCGGCTGTCAAAGATCGCGTTGACACCACCATGCAAGTCTGGATGGGCTTGACCATGGGATGTGCGAAATGCCATTCGCACAAGTACGATCCGATCAGCATTCGCGACTACTATTCTTTCTTTGCCTACTTCAATCAGACTCAGGATGCTGACAACGAGGCGCCTTTCTATCCCACCCCCACTGCCGAACAGACACACGAACTGACAATGCTTGCGGCGGACTTGCAGCGGGCAACGGAATTGTCCACTCAGCGTCCTGGCGACTTTGCTGAGCGTTTTGAAGCGTGGAAGCAGTTGCTGGCAGGAAATCCGCTATGGCAACCACTCTCGCTGGTGGAATTCAAGTCCGAGGCGGGTGTGCAAATGCATCAGGATGATCAGGACAGGTTGATCGCCAGTGGTGATCGGCCTGAAAAAGATACCTGGCAGATCACTTTCGAATTGCCTCTTTTGCAAGGCGAGGAAAAGTACACTTCGTTGCGAATCGAGCATTTCCCGCAGGCCATTGGTGGTGGCGAATGGGTGGACAAAAATGTGGCTGTCCGTGAGTTGACCGTTGAGTTAATTCAGTCTGATGGCACGGTCGACAAGCAAAAAATGAAAAATCCGCGAGCGACCTTTTCCCAGAAAGGCTGGAATGTTGCTGCTGCTGTGGATGGCAAGCCGGATGCGGGTTGGGGATTGTCACCGCGGTTCACCGAACCACAGGCAGCTCTGTTTGATTTTGAAAAACCGATCGCGGGCGGCACTTTGAAGGTCACTTTGGAGCAGCAATACGGCGAAGGTTTGCTGCTGGGACGGTCCCGATTTTCAATCAGTCGCCACCCGGTGCAAAGGTTGCGGGCGGAGTTGCAACCAGCATTGGAAGAGACGTTCTCGAAGACGGTGTTTCCGGAAACCATGCGGCGTCTCAAGGAAGTTGAGACGGCAAAGAATCGGTTGGATAATTTAAAACGACGCATTCCGAAAACTCCGGTGATGCTTGAACTGGGCGATAAACGCCAGCGAAAAACACGGATACACAACCGCGGCAACTTCCTCGATCAGAGTGATGAAGTTTCGCCTTCGGTGCTGGTTTCTTTTGGCAACATGCCATCAGAGGCACCTGTGAATCGGTTGGGTGTCGCAAGGTGGTTGGTGCAAGCGGACAATCCATTGACTGCTCGCGTTATGGTCAATCGAATTTGGGCCAGAATTTTCGGAATCGGTTTGGTGGAAACGGAAGAGGACTTTGGCACTCAGGGGATGCTGCCTTCTCACCCCATGTTGCTGGATTGGCTGGCAGTTGATTTCCGTGAACAGGGTTGGTCGATCAAACGCTTGATCAAAACGATCGTGATGTCCAAAACCTATCGCCAGAGTCCCGCTGTTTCCCAGAGAGCACTGGAAATCGATCCGCGAAACCGCTTGCTGTCTCGTGGTCCACGCTTTCGACTGAGTGCCGAAATGGTACGTGATCAGGCGCTTGCTGTTGCCGGGTTGTTGGTCACAAAGGTGGGTGGGCCATCGGTGATGCCGCCACAGCCGACCGGTATTTGGAAATCAACCTACAGTGGCGAAAAATGGAAGAACTCGGTGGGGCCAGATCGGTATCGACGCGGCTTGTACACCTACTTGAAAAGGACAAGTCCTTATCCGGCGATGACGACATTTGATGCTGGCAGCGGAGAGGTTTGCCAGATCCGACGTATTCGCACCAACACACCTTTGCAGGCTTTAGTGACGTTGAATGACGTTGTCTTTATGGAAGCAGCAGGAGCTCTGGCGAAACGGATGGAATCGTCCGGCAAAACACTGTCGGATAAATTCGCCGCTGGATTCCAGATGGTGCTGGTCAGAAAGGCGGATGGTGTCGAAATCGACCGACTGGTTGCTTTGTACGATTCATTGGAAAATGAGATGTCCGAGGGACAGGCTTTGCTTCATTCGGCCAAAGTCGACTCCGGAGACCCACGGATGGTGGTGATTGCCAACGTCCTGTTGAACCTTGACGAGACGTTGATGAAGCCCTGAACCTCCAGAGGACGGCCAGTTGAAGTGTCAAAATGGGATTCACGGCAGGTTCACGCTGACAGAATTGGCCCGATGACGACTTGCCCGGCGTCAGAATAGTAAAACGAATTTGAAAGATGAACATGAACCTTCCTTTGCCACTGAAAAAGCTTCGCGCCGTAACCCGCAGGCACTTCTTTGAGCAGACAGGATTGGGGTTTGGTGCATTGGCACTCAATTCGATTCTGTCTCGCGATGGTTGCGCAGCTGATGAATCTTTTCGCATTCCAGCCAAGGTCAAGTCGATTATCTATCTGCACATGGCGGGGTCGCCATCTCAGTTGGATCTGTTCGAAAATAAGCCTGCGTTGGCACGCCTGCATGATACGGAGTGCCCGAAGGAGTATCTGGAGGGCAAGCGTTTTGCCTTCATTAAGGGAACACCCAAGATGTTGGGGCCGCAGTTCAGTTATCAGCAGTATGGTGAAACGGGACAGTGGGTCAGCGAACTGTTGCCGAATCTGTGTCGCCAGATCGATGACCTCTGTGTGATTCGTTCGATCAGCACCGAGCAGTTCAATCATTCCCCTGCTCAGTTGTTGATGCAAACAGGGAATCCTTTGCTTGGTTATCCAGCGATGGGGTCCTGGGTTACTTATGGGCTGGGAAGCGAGAACGAGAACTTGCCTGGGTTCGTGGTTCTTTCATCCGGTGGGAAAACCCCAAGTGCGGGAAAGTCGCTATGGGGAAGCGGTTTTCTGCCCACGGTGTATCAGGGTGTGCAATGTCGTACAGACGGCGGCGATCCGATTCTGTACCTTTCAGATCCCAAGGGAATGACCCGCACGGCGCGACGTAAAACGCTGGATGCACTGAACGATCTGAATCGTTATCAACATCAGCATGTGGGTGATCCGGAAACGATGACCCGGATCGCGCAATACGAACTTGCTTATCGCATGCAGGTTTCGGTACCGGATGTGATGGACATCAGCAGAGAATCCCAGGCGACGATGGACCTTTATGGTGCGAAGCCCGGATACGTTTCTAAAGCAGAGTCAGCCGCGGACCCTCGAACTCTTTACAGCGGTGATGATGCGACGTTTGCAAATAATTGCCTGCTCGCCCGACGTCTGGTGGAAAGTGGGGTTCGCTTTGTCCAGTTATATGATTGGGGATGGGATCATCATGGGTCAAGTCCGGGTGAGTCGATTGATGAGACGCTGCCGATCAAGTGCCGGCAAGTGGATCAGGCGATTGCCGCATTGCTGGCTGACTTGAAGCAACGGGGCATGCTGGAAGAGACCCTTGTTGTCTGGGGAGGTGAATTCGGTCGCACCCCGATGATGCAGAACAATGTGAACAGCAAGTTGGTCAAGGGGTTCATCGGTCGCGACCACCATCCCCATGCTTTTACGATGTGGATGGCCGGTGGCGGAATTAAACCCGGGGTCTACGGCCAGACGGATGATCTTGGGTATTATCCAGTCGAGAATCCCGTTAGCGTCCGTGACTTGCAGGCAACCATTCTGCACCAGATCGGGATTGATCCGCACCGGTTCAGTTTTCCCTACCAGGGACTGAATCAGCGATTGATTGGCCCCACCCAGAAAGGCCAGGTGCTGACTGGTATTCTCGCTTGAACACAATGATGGTGGGTTCTGTGCATGGCGTGACAAAATGAGTGACTTAGTTCCGAACTCAGCGGATGATCTCATCACGGATGAGGAGGTGAGTTGTGTGAACAGGTTGAGCAAAGAAGGAGGTTACTGGAGTCCCGATTTGGCACCCGTGCCGCCTTCGGCTCGCACGTGGGGGCTGCGTGATATCGTCTCGCTGTGGGTCGCGTTATCAGCCTGCATCCCCACCTACATGCTTGCGTCGTCGCTGATCGAGGAAGGCATGAACTGGTGGCAGGCGGTATTGACCATCTTTCTGGGGAACCTGATTGTGCTGATCCCGATTGTGCTGAACGCGCACGCGGGAACCAAGTATGGGATTCCTTTTCCGGTTCTTTGCCGGTCATCTTTTGGCCTGCGGGGTGCGAATGTCCCGGCCTTGTTACGGGCCTTAGTGGCATGCGGCTGGTTTGGAATCCAATGCTGGATTGGCAGCCACTTTTGCAATCACCTCCCTTTGCCTTCACCGAGTGTTTTGTCTGAAACTATCGAGATGCAGGGCATCAGTATGAGCGAGTGTAGCACCGGCGTGAATGAGTTTCCCAACGCATGTCAGTCAGTGACCGATTCGTTGCAGCAGCGTTTTTAAGTTTACCGGGCCAACCGGTCTGTGAAGTCAAGGAACCAGTTCCAGTCGACTTCTCCCAGACCGTGCCCACCGCTGCGAATGTGATAGCCTGTCTTGCCGGCGATTCGAGGCTGATTCAGGGGAGGCATTGTCGTTTCCGTGATGGATTTGGCGCCAAGTAATTCGAACACCGGTGCGGCTGAGACAAGTGCGGTGTATTCGCCTTTTGGATCGGCCCACAGGTCTTCATCAGCGCTCGCGACGTAGACGGCTCGTGGTGCGATCAAGGCCATCAATTCGTGTTGATCAACCGGAATATCAGATTCCCGCTTGGCGTATTCCGCGAATGATTCGCAAAACCAATGCGGGAAACTACTGGTAATACGACCAACGGTTTCTCCGTAAGCACGCCGTGACAAGGCGGCGCCACCACATCCCGAGTTGTTGCTGTAGGCGACAGCGAAACGGGGATCCTCGCAAGCAGCCCAAAGTGACGTTTTACCACCTCGCGAATGACCAACCACCGCGACCTGTTCGGAATCGATGGCTGATTGTGTCTCCAGATGATCCAGTATCCGACTGGCGGCCCAACCCCATGCCGACAAACTCCGCCAAGCATCCGGGGTTGGCGGTTTTCCAGCGGCAAAAAAAGCGCGGATACCCTCGGCGTAACCATCCTTCCGGTCAGGGTCGACATCCGAGGTATGAAACGATGCAGTCGCGTATCCCCTTTCGATCAAAGTTTTGGCAGGCCAGAACGGATCGTTTTCACTCACCGCTTTTTCAAGTGGAATGAAGTAGCGGTTATTGATGTGGATGACAGCCGGTACTGGGGCTTGCGATTGATTTGGAACAAACAGAACAAACGGGAAGCTGAATTCACGATCGCCGATGCTGACCGTTGCCATCATGCTGCGACCGGTCGCGAGGCCATTCCAGATGTTTTTTTGTTCAGCGAGTTGTTCGAATGCAATCGAGTATTCCGCCTCGGGGCGGTTCCCGTAGACTTTGTTCCGGAACAAAGTTATCAATTCTTCACGTCTCGATTGATTCCATGCATTTACCGTTGAAATTGTCGTTCCATCGTTGGCCAACAGAGGGTCAGGGAGGGTATAGGGTGGAACCTTGGATTCGTAATAATTGAATTCGGAGCGTCGCTGAGAGTTCTTTTGGACCAAGTCGCGACGGGCTTTCCACGGCGTATCATTGGTTTTTTTTTCGGATTGGCTGCCTTGACCTTCGGTGATGGCGTTGGCTTGAGCATGGCAGAATGCCCCGCCAACGGTGGGCTGGGCCATGAGGACCAAAGTTGTGATCAAAATCCATGTGCCATTTGGACTCACGGTGGGGGCGGTTTTCATTGCAAAGGCCTTGTGGATGAAGTGGGGGGCTTGCCGTTTATAGTCGGGTGAGCAGTTGGTGACAGCATTGCTCGACGAAGATTTAGAAAATTGATTTGATTCAAAACTCGTGAAGTATCGCGGTGTTCATTCTTGTAACGCCCGGAGAGCCTTGATTGTTCCAGGTACTTATGTCTCGACTACTTAAAGGAAAAAAAGCCATGAAATGTCTCTCAGGTGTAATTGTCGCCTTCGCTTTGGTCATTGGCGCTAACGCCGATACTAATGCGCAGGAGCAGCGCGAGCCGCGGCAAAGAGGCCTCGAGCAGGAGGAGCCCGGTGGTGGACCAGGTCGCGGTGGACCAGGTCGCGGCGGACCGGGTCGCGGCGGACCAGAGTTTGGCGGACCAGGTCAGGGTGGTTCAGGTCAGGGTCGTCCAGGTCAGGGTCGTCCAGGTCAGGGTGGTCCAGGTCAGGGTGGTCTAGGTCAGGGTGGTCCAGGTCAGGGTGGTCCAGGTCAGGGTGGTCCAGGGTTTGGCGGACCAGGTCAGGGTGGTCCAAGTCAGGGTGGTCCAAGTCGCGGCGGTCAAGGTCGCGGTGGTCAAGGTCGCGGTGGTCCAGGCCAAAGTGGCATCATGAGTTTTCTGCCCGTTTTGATCGTACTTGATGTCAATCATGATGGTGAGATTTCAGCGAGCGAGATTGCCAATGCCGCTGCTGCCCTAAAAACTCTCGACAAGAACAAAGACGGGAAACTAACTGCTGACGAGGTCCAGCCAGATTTTGGTGGACGTGGCGGGCGTGGTGGACCCGAGCGGGGCGGAACTGGTCGAGGTCCGGGCCGCGAAGTGCCGGGAGGCATCCCTGAGCGAGGAGCCGAACGTGGTGGGCCCGAGCGGGGCGGAACTGGTCGAGGTCCGGGACGCGAAGTGCCGGGAGGCATCCCTGAGCGAGGAGCCGAACGTGGTGGGCCTGGTGGGCAGGCGAACGCTGCTAGTCGACTGATGGGTTTTGACGAGAATAAAGATGGAAAACTTAGTAAAGATGAACTGCCGGAGCGGATGCAGCCACTCATGGCGCGGATGGACCGTGACGCGGATGGTTTTCTCTCCAAAGAGGAGCTTGAAACGATGGGTGGCGCCGGTGGCCGAGGCCCGGGTGGCGCTGGTGGTCGAGGTCCGGGTGGCGCTGGTGGTCGAGGTCCGGGTGGCGCCGGTAGCCCGGCTCCAGAGGGTGACCGTCCTCGACGGCCTCCTTCTGAATGAATCGTCTTCGCTCGCGCGAACTGTGAACTGAAACGTTGAACCGTAAAAACCCTGCGGTCGGGTCGACCGTAGGGTTTTTGTTCGGAATCATTCAATCGTTTCTGCGTTTTTTATCTGCCACTGCCTGCTGAAGACGGCTGGTGTCGTTGCAACGAGTGCGAATTGGCCACAGGACGTTGGCAAGTCAGCAACGGCAAACACTGCATCTGCTGAAAATGCACAGGTTTTACCTGAAATGTTAGTGCAGTTCGAGATCGCTAAGCCGCAGGATTCTCGGCGTTATCGACGTCCATACGTTGCCGTTTGGGTCGAGGATAAAGATGGGTTGGCAGTGAAAACACTAAGTCTGTTTCTGATGCAAAACATTCCGGGGCCACGTTGGTACCGCGACCTCAAACGGTTGCCCGTCTGTCACCGAAAGTACATTGTCAAAGTGGTTGGCAAACGTGTCCGGTTCGAACGTGTGGACTGGAACGATGCACCTGGCTGCGACGGCTTCTACGAATTTCGGAATGTCCGTAGAGAGCATGTGTCCGCTGGTGTGCACTTCTCTAAGGTGCCCACCGGATGATTCCAGTGCTAGCCGGGTCGCTTTCCAATCGTCATTGCCGAGGTAGCCAGTCCAGCGGGAATACAGACAGGTCGTGTCCGGAGGCAACTGATCATTGAAGTCGGGCTTCAGCATCGTGGCACGGAATACCATCAGGAACCGTGACGGCGAAGCGAGGATCTCTTCCAGTTCGATTCTGGCATCGGAATAGCGTTCGTCCAGCGGTCGACGACCAGGGTGGTTGGACCTGTCGTTGAAGTATCGGGGAAAGTACATGCGGAGTCCCTCTGCCGGATCAGCGACCGGAACGGGGATTTCTCTGTGAAGCAGATGCAGAACATAGGCCGTATAAGCATCGACGACGAATGTTCGCCCCGTCTTCTTGGCGGCCCGAATCAACGCGACAAGTCGGTCGACGTGCTGTGGTGAAAACGATGCGAGAACGAGGCCCGATGCCTCGTTGACGATATCGGTAATCTGATCTTCCAGCTGATACTCGGTCACAGTCTGACCGTCCGGCAGTCCGAAGTGCGTCCCCTCCATCAGCAGCATGTCGATGTTTCGACCGGAAACCGCCTCCAGTAAGGTACGCGTCATCCCGGGTTTGCGACCATGCATCCGCAGATCACCGGTATACAGTATGGACTTTCCGTCCGCTTCGATCAGGAACGCCAGACATCCAAAGATGGAATGATCGACAGAAAAAGCCGTGACCTGAAAATTCCCGATCGCCACTGGTTGCTCCGGTCGCAGTGTCTTGTGGCGTTTCGCGTCAATACCGACCTGCCGTGCAAACAGCTTGCCAGCCAGCATCATCTTGCTGGTCCCGCTGCTTGCGTAGACCGGTATCTCTTTGCGGGATCGGTCGAGCAGGCCCGTGTGATCCATATGAGCGTGTGAGATCAGGATCCCGTCAATGGGTGCCCCCGGTTCGAACAGTCCCTCCACGTTCGGCAGAATGCCCTGTTCACGAAGTTCCTGCGTTGAGGCTTTTTGAAGCTCGTACGTGTTCAGAGCTTTTCGGTCGTCCCCGAAGAGTGGCATGCCGATGTCGACAACAATGCGGGAATCGCCGCTGGTCAATTCGACACATGTGCCTCCGACTTCCTTCGCTCCACGATGTACGGTGATCTGCATCTAATCTCACTGGTAATGGTTTGATGAACATGGACTTCCCCAAATGGAATCGTCCGGTTGATTGAGTCCCGTCAGGACTGCTGCGGCTTCAGATGTTCTGAAGACTGAGGTGTTCTGAAGACTGAGGTGTTCTGAAGACTGAGGTGTTCTGAAGACTGAGGCCAGCCCGGCAGGTTGCGTTGCGTACCTGCCTTCCACACGGCATCTCAATCCCTTCCACACGGCATCTCAATCGACGAATTCAGCGGGCACAACCCAGGTTGCCTAATCACGTGTTGCTGCCGGGACGTTTCTCAACATGTTTCTATATTCTCGGCTCAGGCACTGACACCAGTGGGTCAGACCCGGTTAACAATTTGAAAAATTGTGACAAATGTGTTTTCAGTCGAGTGACACAGCGACTACAGAATGTCTTCCAGTCGACGGGACCAGTAGGGCGAAGGCAAGATGTCCGCCTCCTGTTCCCTGTTCGCGGCCAGGAATTGCTGAGCCTGTTTCAACATCAGCTCGGGTGTCTTATGTGAGCAGGCTGTTGTTCCGTCGGTCAGGCCGCATTCACACGCCAGCCACCCGAAAAGTCGGGCCGCTTCCAGAATGTCGGTATCCTGTGTGAGAGGCAGCGAACAGTCGAGCACCTCACACTGAAGAACCCAACCGTCGTTGTCCGTGAGCTGAAGCAATACGGGAATCATGATTTTAACCGGCCCTTGACCTCCCAAGAATCATTCGCACGCCTGCGTCTCGATCCTTTGAGCCGGTCGGTGATGTGCCACATGTAAACTGGCAGGATGTCAAACAGGTTACCACGGGTCACTTTATCGAAGACATTGTTGTTTGATCCGCCAGTCATCTTTCGTTCCTCTCGATGGCCTGTCGGTGGTGGTCCAGGACCTGTTGCCGCAAGGCATCCGGCTTGACGATGTGGACGTCACCGGCCCAGCCCAGCAGCCAGCGGGAGATTTCGTTGAGTCCGTCGATCTGAAATGTCATGGTGAGCGAGCCGTCGGCATTCCGATTCACATGCTGTGTGTGGTGCCAGCGGGTTTCCACCACGATGTCAGCCACGCGTGAGCTGAATTTCAGTTCAATGTCACTGGTTGTGTCTCCGCGATAGACGGCCCACGCGTTGCCAAAGTACGCCCGCAGGTCAAAGTCCTCAGGCACCATTGCCGCTTGATCGACCATTCGCAGGGACTGGAACCGTGTTGGTCTCAGTGTGATCGGCGAATCCGAATCGATTGGTCGGGCAATCAGGTACCAGGCCGACTTGACCAGGCACAGGCGATAGGGATGCAGAGTCAGTGTCTTCGGCCTCGACTCACTGGATTCATACGGACTCAGGTACTTCCCCGTCAGCTGCTTCCGTTCGACCAGTGCCCATTGGATGGTTCGCAGGGCTTCGCGATGCTGGCTGTGATCCACCAGTTTCAGGTCGAGAACCTGAGTCAGGTGTGTCACTTCGTCAAACAGCTCAGTCGCATCAGGCCGTGCCGCAAGAAACTTTTCGCTCGCGGGGGAAACGCCGGTGTTGATGTCCAATCCTGCTGCCGCCGACGTAACCATCGCGGTTGCCAGGCCGAGCACTTCGTCGTCCGACAGTCCCAGGGTGGGAAACGTGTAATCGGGACGCAGCCGATAGCACTGGAGATCTTTGTCGTACGACCAGGGAATACCGGCCAGTTCAAGAACGGTTAGGTCCCGGTGGATGGTTCGCTCGGAACATTCGAGTTCCTGAGCGATCGACGTCACGTTCCAGCGACCCCGGCTCTGGAGCAGTTGCAGGACACGCATGATACGGGCCAGTCGGTCCGCCTGACGCAGTCTGCGATCGGCATCCGGTTTGCCACCCGTGAGATCTGAGGGTATTTCTTTCATTGTGTAATCAGTATAGAGCAGGCTGCTAGTAGTGACCTGGTTTCTAACCAATGAGGCTTCGGTCGTGGCCTCGTTGCTGCTGGTCTGTCGACTCGGGGAATTCTGGTCTCGCGGAAGCCAGCCAGCGAAGCGGTACCGAATCTGGATGCCCGAATCTGGATGCCCGAATCTGGATGCCCGTGACTGGATGCCCGTGTACAGGGCGATGGTGCCACCGACAGCTTGCTCACCTATTTGACACACCCGCTCAGCCACATCGGGCATGCCTTGCCAATCGAACTGAAAGCGGCAGCAACAGAACATCTCATGTGCCCATGTCGCTCGGCGTCTCGCTGGCTCGACAGTTCGGAGTTCTAAACAACTGAGCTCCTGTTCTGTTAAAGAGACTCTTGAACATTACTCCATTTCCAGATCTTCAAGAGGTCCTTTCCAAACACAATCAACGGTAGTCCTAACAAAGCAAACCAACTATCGATTCCCATGTATGATCCAATAATCAACCATCCGACAAAAGCTGCCACTGCAGTTTGAACCCGAAAGTATGATGCCGTATAATTCTCAGCTGTTTTTCCCGCTTGGTACAGCTGCCCCTTCGCATACTCATCTGCAATGTTGAACTCGTGTTGGTTGTCGATCTTCATCTCCAATGATGAAAGTGTGAGTGTTTCGTCCCTTTCGGCTCAGTCCCTGGTGGCCGATAGATCCGCATCGCAGACCAATCGAACTTCGATATAAGTGATAATAACCCGCCGCTCCGACACACGTGGGTCAGCGGATCATTAGAAATTAAGTTGGACTACGCCATGAGCATCTTTGAGAATTTTGGAAGCATCGTTGATACTTGGTTGACGATTGATGAAACATGGAATGGATCAACCCCGCGATTTGGCCACAGATCATCGCTCAATCGGTTAGTTAGCGAACATGTCGCAGTTGGCAATGGAGAACATCTAGTTAATAAACTCTATGACAAGCTGCTATGTAACTGGGACCAAAAGCCGTCCAATGGCCAACAGAACTGGCGGCACACTCAGAACTTACACTTGGGGGAAAACTCAAAGAGTCTGGAGGTCACACTTCAACGAATTTTCATGAGGGCCAACAATGATCAGAACTGGGCGAATGAGGTTCCGGTTGCATCTGGAGTCGCAGGCACAGGACCTGACTCAGTGGATTTCGTGCATGTAGCTGATAACGAGTATTCAATGATCGAGTTGAAATGGCCCCAACCAAATTCCGGGGAGAATCCTCTGAAAGCGGCGATCCAAGTGTTGCGTTATGGACTTGCGTATGTGTTCTCAAGAGTGAATGCGGAGAAATTGCAATACGAAATCGAGAACAAACCCATACTGAAGGCTTCGCAAGTCCATTTGCGAGTTCTTGCCCCCCAACACTTTTATGATCCATTCAATACCGGAGATTCCTGGTTGAAAAAACTTGAGAGTGCATTGAATCAGGGAATAGAAAGTTTGGCTAAAGCTAATGACTTCAGCATGAGTTTTGCCTACGAGCAATTTCCGGCTGATTTTAAATGGGAGCATTCCAAAATCGAAAATGTTTTTGAGAAAACAGCAGGACATCTGATGCGAAGGCGTCCAACACTCGTGTCTCAATAGCTAAAAAACAGCCGCCACCCCCGACGGGGCGGCGAGCTGAATCCGCAACGGATCAACCAGACACTTAAAGCCTGAGGGGCCCGTCATGAACGCTGGTGGCAACCAGTACGCCGGTTGCGTGCGATGGTGCTGTGTATCAACTGTGTCCGCTCGTTATTGACCCTGCCGGCTCTCGTTGCGTCGAGCGATTCGTCTATAATATTCCTGTCATGTGGTTCGGAATCCAGCGAGTTGTTTCATGAAATCGGCGTTGCTCTCTATCGTTGTTTGTTTGGTAAGCCATGCTGTGACGCAGGGGCGTGATCCTTTTGTGTACGTGTCCCTTGCGAAAGAGAATCGCATCGTCACGTATCAGATGACTGGCGATGATGGAAAGTTGACGCTGATCGACAGTTTGGCAGTTGAGGGAGGACCGGGTGCATTGGCGTTTCACCCCAGTCGTCCAATCCTTTTCGCCTCGATCAGAACGGTTGGTAATCTTGCCAGTTTTCGGATCGATGAATTGACTGGGAAGCTCACAAAGATCAACCAAGTTTCTGCCGGCGCTGACCCTGCCTATGTCGCGGTTGACAAATCCGGCAAGTATCTGCTGAGTGCTTATTACCGCGCCGCGAAAATACTCGTTCATGCGATCACGAATGAGGGTGCAATTGG
>Ga0315334_10000735_pt1 | contig 19918 bp, 7 predicted proteins | sample M150034915metaG_FD_205555 | JGI IMG/M metagenome (GOLD analysis project Ga0315334, IMG submission 205555) | Ammonia-oxidizing marine archaeal communities from Monterey Bay, California, United States - M1 500m 34915 | ecosystem: Environmental > Aquatic > Marine > Intertidal zone | place: USA... | reverse complement strand
GACGAAACGAAGAGCTTATATACTGGGATTCAGAAACGGTATCAGCCTTCGATGGATGCAGCGGGGCGGGTGACATCAGACTTGTTTAGCGGCCAGAGGTTACAACAACAACTTGCCGACATTCGGCCGGTAGAGGAAGCCGAGCGTCAGTATGTAGCTGGGATGGCAGATGCCTATGGCACACAGACAGCAGAACAGATGAACCAGTTGCGAGCCGCAAACCTAGCCAAGTATGGCAGCGCAAGCACAGGGCTTGGTCAGCGGAAGCTGGAGGCACAATTAGGTCTGGCATCATCCGAGGCTTTAGCAAAGATGCGTGGTGACATGGGCATAACACAATCTGGAAGGGTGGCGGACATGAAGGAACAAAACCGCCAGTTGAAGCTATCCAATTTGGGGATGCCTGCACAGGTGGCCCAACAGGCTGCTCAATATGCAACCCTGCCTACGGACATGGCTGGTCAATACCAGTTAAGGCGTTCAGGGTGGATGAACCCTGCGGCAATCAATCAACCAACCGCACAAACCTACACACCGTTCACGCAGTTTCAACCCGTGGCATCTACAGGCCAGATACAATCAGGATTGATGTCTAAAGTCTTTGACCAAATGTATAAGGCTTGGGGAGGCATGGGCGAACCTAGTGGTGGTGGTAAAGGAATTTTTGGAGGATAACATAATGGCTAGACTAAAAGGAGGACAACGGTTGGTGTGGATGAGCCAGAATGCGCGTCCTCTGCCAAGGAAGGCTCAAATTGTAGACCCCATTCCCTTTTGGGATGAGGAAGCAGGGTTGCGCCCAGGTGAATACTATGGCGACGAAGGAGGACTAGCAGAGAGCGAGGATGTATTTAGGGCTGGCTATACTGATCCAAGGGCAGTTGGGAGAGTAGGGGCTGTTACTCCAACGCATTGGGCGACGGGTACACCCCCGGTAACTAACCCGTTCTTTAGGGCTATAGATGCCGCAAGGGGAACACCCGAACAACAGGAAAAAGAGGCCAGAATTAACGACCTCAACGCACAGATAGACAGTCTTATTGTCAAGGCAGGTTATGACCCTGAAACAGGGGAGAAGGCAGAAGAGCCAGAGCCAGAGAATGCGTTTCGTGGGCCGGAGAAAGAATACCTCGAACAACCGGCAAAGGAAGGAGCCTTCCCTAACGCACCTACCCCGCAAAAGCCGAAAAGCAATGAACTGATTGATGTCTTGAAGGAAATGAACAAGGCAATCAATGCGTACAAGGGTGACAGCGGCCCACCACAGGACAAGACAGGTTCAAGTGGTATGCCTGGTTGGGCAGAGAGCGGAACCGGGATAGTGGGCCGTGGTGGGTCTTTACCTGCGGCAGCAACACCGCCTCCTCCTCCAAGGCACGTTGTAGATGACACGATTTTAGGCGAACGACCTGCGACTCCACCTGCGACTCCACCTGCGACTACCCCACCACCTGTGGTAGTAGAAAAACCAGGCCAGCAGTATATGTTAAGTGAGGAAGAGGTCAGGAACATAGGGAACATGACGTTAGAAACCGTTCCAACTGATCGACTGATATTGCCACCCTCTTATTCCACCAGAGAAGACGCGGCGGCAGAGTTTGATAGGCTTGCTGAAGCCGGTGAACCGTATCCTACTGTAATTTTTATCAGGGACGAGCAGGAATATATGAACATTAAGGATGACCCGGAATTAGGCCAATACACCTACGGGGAAATAGATATACAGCTTTACAATGCGAGAGTGTTATTACAACTCCAAGACGCACAGCACGAGCAAAGGACAAAGCAGGTTAACCAACAACTAGAACAATAATATGGCTAACGGATACGACGGATTTAATGTGGCGATGGGCTTGTTTGCCGACACCTTTGACGAGGACGAAGCCAAGCGCAAAGAGGGACGGGAAGAACGGACTGCTATACGCAAGGAAGACCGGGCGGACACGCGGCTTAAAGATCAAGAGAGCCGCCTTGAACAGCGCGTCATACGCTTGGAAGATCGAATTAGTGACCGAGCCATAGCCAAGAGGGATGAGGAAAGGAACTTCACGGCCAAGAACGATGAAAATATCAAACTCATTCAACTGAAGGATGCGTCCGCTGCTTTGGGTCTTCCATTCGAGGGAAAGAGCAGGCATGAACTCATTCGGCAGAACGCGATTGCCATGTCAAATTTGGGGGCTTGGGGTTGGTTCATGACTAACAAGCAATACATTGACGAACTTCCGCCACAACATTCCGAGGCTGCCTACCAAGAGGTGCTTGGCATTTCTGGGCCGCTTGATCTTGAATCACTAAAAGAACAGCCGAACGAGAAACTGCTTGAACTAAAGGCGAGGATTCAAACCCCTGTCGAGTCAATAGCTAAAACCAGGGCGGAAGACCGCATCCGAAAGACGCCCGGATACCAAAAAGAGTTGGCTCGGGTAAACAAAATAAGCGGAATCATTGGGCGTGGCGCGTATGACTCCATGACTCCTACCATATCTGCAATGGAGGCCGGAGACGAAGAGGCAACTGCCGCACACTTGGAAGTAATGGGATTGCTGGTAAACGACCAAGAGTATCGGGACATAGTGAACGAATCGGCCGGACTCCCTGACCTCGACGACAAGGGGGAAATCAGATCACAGTTGTTGCTTCAGAACCCCACCGCTTTTTTTGGCAAGGCTTATGACTCAAGAGGAACAGGCAAGGGCATGGGATACCTGTCTGCCGAGGACGGCTTAAGGCTGCCTGCTATCTATGCCTTTGCAAAGGAGCGCGTAAGGGGGGATCTGACGGGGCAAGCCGCTGAAAGCCCGAAGTCGATGACGAAGGACAACACGGCTGCACTCGCTTGGCTCAACAAAGAACTGCAATTTGTAGAGGGAAACAAAGACTCTAAACGCCGGAGCGAAACATTCATCGCACTCCTTCCTAATATGTTGAAGGAACTGTCGGAGGCTATGGATTCCAAGAACGCTTGGGGGCCTCTGCTTCGGAAGGATGTGCATTCCTGGGTAAATGAGTTATCCCAAGGAAACCAACGGCAGGTCGAACAAGGTGGCGGACAGCCGAGACTCGGACAGCCAGAAAGGCCAGAACTCCCCGGACTTGGCCAGGGACGCGCGACCCCTGGTGTGCCGACCCCTGGTGTGCCAACAACATTCCCCGGTGATCCTCGTTCTAGTGTTGCGCCTTTGCCTGCTCCTTTGGCCCCTGAAACTACCGGGGTTGGGGGAGGCGTTTTTGTTAGAGGAGGAGTTCCAGCAGAAGCCAAGCTGAATGCCGCCAGAAAATATGTGGAAGGAAATGAGTCTTGGCTAGGCGGGATTGTAAGGCCATCCAGATTCCCAGATGCAGGCAGTATAAGCCCAGACCAAATGGTCAAAGAAGGGGAAAAGATAGCGTTGAGAAGAAAGGCTGAACTAGAATCAATGCTAGAAGGAATTGGCGCGTACAGACAAGGTGATCGGGTCGGAATAGAGCCTAGCAAAACGGTACAAGGCACACCTAATGTGGGATTTGGAACGGGAATTTTTGGTGATCCGTATGGCTTTTCTGGGGCAAGAGAAACCAAAGATTATGCGAAGAGCGAGGAGCGGATTGCGCGTGATGGAAAGCAAGCCCATCAATGGTTTACGGAACTGGATCAAATCAACGCAGACCTCCAGTTGTTCAAACAACAAGCAGAACGACAGACAGGAATCAGAATCCCTGGTCTAGGCTCTGGGCAAAGGCAGTAACACTAATAATAAAGTTGCATGGCAAATCAAATAGTAGATTTCTACCGCCAGCAAAACCCTGGTTACACGGGAACTGACGACAGTATTACCCTGCTTTATGCGGAGGAATATGCCAATGAACTCCCGCACCTACTAAAGAGCTACCCGGATTTTGCGACAGACTACAATAAAATCTATGACCATGCGTTCCCGATAACCGCAGGGGACAGGGCCAAGCAGGTTGCTGGTTCACTTATAAGGGGGGTAGCGGGAACAGTCGCCGCCATTCCCGAGGCAGTAGGCATAGCACGAGTTGAAGCATTAGGGCGGGGGCTGGGTGTGGGGACTACCGATTACCGGGAAACCTTGATGGGCCAGTTGGCCACGGGCATTCGCGGTGTGGGTGAGTGGGCTTCCCCGGAGGTTGCAGAAGCCAAGGCCGAGAACATGGCCGATGACTTTTTTACCACAATAGTTCCGGGCGCATTTGGATCAGGCATAGGATTTCTTACCACAGGTGGCCTAACAGGTATTGGTGTAAGGGGGGCCGCTGGTGGGTTGATAAAAGCGGGAGGGGCAAAAGCGACAGCAAGGGAGGTTGGTCGGAAGGCAAAAGCGATCCCCTCCGTGCGGTCATGGGATACTGCCAGAAAGAAGGTAGTCGTCCAAAAGGCTGGCAAAGAAGCAGGCGAACGGTATGCCAAGAAGAAAGCCCGCCAGATCAACACCGGGAGTATTGCTGCGCTGGGTTCAGCCGCCAATGCCACAGCCGGGTACAAGGATGCACTCGCCAATGGAGGCACACCTGAACAGGCTTTATCATCCTATCTGCTCAACGGTGTTGTGGGCTTAAGTGAAGCAACGCCTCTGGCCAGAATGCTCAATCGCCTGGACAATGCAAGTGGTGGGACATTCATGTACTACCTCTCCAATGCAGCCCCGGAAGTCTTTGAGGAGGCATTACAGGAAACATTTCAGGGTGTAGCTGGGGACATCATCGCTGCCAACATCGTCAAGTATGATCCTGACCGGGTGATGTATGAGCATCTAAAGCAGGACGCTGGTGCTGGTGGTATATCAGGCGGGCTTCTATCCCTTATCACCTCTGCCTTAAGCCGAAAAGCTAGGCTTCTTGGTGATGAAAAGGCCGAGAGGTTTGTAGAAGGCGAAGGCATTGTCCCCGGCTTCGAGGGGGGGGAAACGGTTGAAGACGCAAGGAAACGATACACAGGAGGGAGAGAGGGTGACATATCCAAGCTCGCCATGCTGGTATCCTTGCAGCGTCAGGATGACCCAACCGGGGAAGACCAAGAGGGTTGGGCGAAACTGAAGCAAGCTCACGAAGCGGTGATAGGGGATGACGCTGATGCCCAGATGATCTTTGAGGCCGCGCTCTTTGAGGTTGGTTCAACCCTAGCTGCTGATCGTGCAGAGGGAATAATCACCACGGAACTAGGAAAGGTAGCCAACCCAGAGAAACGAAAGTCCGCCGCCATTGAGCCAACCATAAGCCTTTCCCCAGCAGACATAATAGGGGCAGAGGAGGAGCTTGACCCTGACCTAGAAGAGAATTTCGCAGATTTCAAAGGCCAACTACTAGAGCAACGTAATGCTTTGGTCGGTGAGTTGATGGAGGTAAACAACAATATCAACTTGGCCAAGGGTGGGACGAGTGCATCGGATAGAGCGTGGCTTATTGGCGCACAGAGTTGGCGGGATCTTCAAGGCCCAGAGGGGCTAATAGGTGATGAAGCGGCAGAATCAACCGTTACCGATGAACAGAAGGCAGCCTACGAGCAGATGCTTGTCGGCAAACGGGAAGAGTTGTCTGGACAAATACAGGCCATCAACGCAGAGATCGCAGGCGTAGATCAGCGACTATCGGAGGTGGGTCGAGTCACCCCAAAGGTTGACCTTGTTGATGCCCCACAGACCTTTGACCCGGAAGCCAGAAAGATTGAAACGGAACAGGCTTTAGATATTGAAGAGCGTCTGGTCGCAAGGTTACGCGAGGAACTGGCAGAACTGGAAGAGCTTGAGAAGGAAGAGGCGTTCACCGCTGAACAACAGGAATACTGGGACAGCCTGCATCAAGACCTTGCTGATGACCGTGAGGCGTTGGAGCAGTTGAGGGAAGAGATGGAGGCCGAGCTTCTGGACAGGCTTGCCGCGCTGGAAACAACAGACACCAGCGAGTTCTCTGAAGAAGATTTACAGGGTCACGCAGAACTGGTTGAGATTACAAGGGGACAACTTGAGGGCGGTGTAACCGCAGGCCAAGCCGCTGCTGCCGCTGGACTAACCTCTGACCAGTTAAGCAGGCTGGTTCGATACACAGATGGAAACACGGATTGGAACAAACACCGACCCGCGCCAGCGACATTGGTTCCCAGAAGAACAGAGGGAGCCAGGACAGTCGGGCCGATAGGAGAATCCTTGGAGCGGCGTAAGGCCAGACTCGAAGGCATCGTCGAGGGCAAGTCACGCAAGGGGTGGAGCTTTTCTGCTGGAAGGTTTGTCTCCAAGCCCATCCCCAAGAAGGAAAAAGAAGACGCCAGAATTGAGCTTGATAAAATAAACGCTGACCTTGCCCGGATCGTGGAAGCCGAAACGGTTGTAAGAGGCCCGGATCAATTAACAGCAGGCGAACTGAACGCCTCGATTAAGGGCCAAAGGCAGTACATCAGGCTTCTACAGAATCGTGTGGATGCCGGGGAAACCGTGTTCAAGGGAACAGGCGAATCCATTCTGGCTGAAATAGAGAGCCGCAGGAAATTGGTTGAAGATCTGGAAGCCAAACACGCAACGAAGAAAAAGGCACAGGCAGCAGCAGCAGAGTTTAACTCGGAGAAGAACGCCAAGAAATCGCATTCCATCGGGATAGAACAAGCCATAGATACTGCTGGGGAAAAAAGCGAAAAGGCAGACAAGAGATTCGACAGGCTGGTCGGTCAACTAGAGGCAGCTACACCAGCGGAAAGAGATGCCTTAAACAAGGAAAGGGCATCAATCCCGGTTGTTACTGCATTAGACAAACAGATACAAAGCAACATAAAGAAGATAGACAACCTGGAAGGCAGGGCTGCCAAAGCTAAAAGGCAAAAGACAAAAGATAAATTTCAACAACAAGCCAACAATATAAAGGCAGAGAACACCAAGTTAAGCCTGGAAAAAAGACAAATACTGGGAGTGGAAGCTGGGCTTACTATGGAGGAGGCCGCAGACCCAGCGGTTGAGGTCAAGGAAACCAAGAAGACCGCTCGGGAAACAATTGTTGATGATTGGATTAACACTAAAAACGAGGTTGAACAACAACAGCGGAACTTGAGGGATGCTGGTAAAAGAGAAGTCCTAGATGTAAGGAATGTTGAGATCATAACCCACTTCGCGGCGAAAGATCCCGGCAAGGGGCAGACCCCGACTTCCGTTGAGTTCGGGTCAAACAAGCAGGACAGGGAACTAAAGGCAGGGCCAGCCTACTACGAGATTGGGACAGATGATGCAACTCAAGCAACAGGGTGGGGAAGAGAGGCAACAGAGACTTTACGCAAATACCAAGAGGCCACCACCGAGGAAGAGAGAACGGAACTGGCACAGAAACTTGCTTCTCAACTGGCACGAGGCGCAAATGTTCGACAGACATCCGGGGTGTCTCGCAGGCTGATTTCGTTCGTTGCCCCGGACAAAAAGATTTGGGTACTAGGGATAAGCCGCAGCGGGAAGGACAAATCCAGCTACAGCCTAGTGCCACCAAAGACAGATCCCAATGACAAGGTTGGTTACGAGGGTGTGCTGTTCGAGGATTTGCTGGCCCAAGGGTTCATTCCGTTTGCTGCAATTCGACTGCGGAATCCTGCCTACAGGATGAACTACAAGGTCGAGTCTGCTGAAGAATACCAGAACATTGTAGCCCCCATAAAGCTGGAGGTTGTTGATACCCCGGCCTTCTTGGAGCAGGTGTCACAGGGGCCGGTCAGCAAGACGGTTTCCTTGGACGCGATCATTAGTAAAGTTGAGCCTGTATTTGAAGAGCCGGGAGTAATAACAGAGACAGAAGACGCACTTGAGCGGGCAGAGAAACCAGCAGAGACAGAGGAAAGGCCAGTACACGACATTACAGTTGAAGATGTCCCGGTAACAATCCTGACAGAGGAGGGGGCTGGTAATGTTTTCGATATACTAACCAAGGCTAGTGCTGCCCCAACCGGCGAGGTGGTGGTAGACGAAGAAACGGGCCTTGTGGTGCAAAGCGGTGAAGAGGGGATCAGCATTGAGGAGGCACTTGATGAGGCTATAGCATCAGATGAACAACTCGATAACCTTGTCGAAACACTAGGCAGGGCTTCCGCAACCAAGGGCATAAGGTTTGTAGAATTTTTAACAGATCACATACTAAAGATTTATGAAGAAAACGCAGGATCAAAAGAAGCATTCGTCAAGGCGTTCCTCGGTAGCGAGTCTGCTCAAATTATTGGCGAGCAAATACGAGCAGAAGCATTCAACGAAGAACTCCGTCGAGGCGACACAAACCAGCAGCTAGACGAACTCACCGCTAGACGGCAGGACGCAGAATCAGACCCGAACTCCAGGGAGGATACCGTTAGCGAAGAGGAGGCTGACCCTGTTGTTCCTCTTGATAAACCGTTCATGTCAGTTCCGTTAGGGTTCGGGGCGACAGGAAGGACTGCTGGATACTCAAGTTTCGATAGGGTATGCGAGGTCTGCACGGGGAAGGTAATGGAACTAGCCAAGAAGATGGGGCTACCTGTTACCTACGCTGTTATCGACGCCAAAAGCCCCGTCACGGAGGGAAATATTAGTCATTGGGTTGCCGTGGTTAACATCGACGGACAGTTGTATGTAGTTGATGACCCGCAGACCAACCTTATTGAAAACGCCCCCGAGCTACCAAAGGTTGAATCAGAACGGGAGAGATATATTGGCGAGGCTCCTGAAATGGAGGGGCAAGCCAGAGTCATTAAGGACACCTTCGACCCTGTTCTTATTCCCGTCACCAAGGAAGCTTTGGGGGCCGCTTACGGGCAAACTGTAAAAGAGGAAGAGGTAATTACAAAGGGGATAATGAAGGGTGAGGTGTTCTCTGATAGCTACAATCAGGTAGAGTCTAACATCGAAACAATTACCAAGGCAGCGGCAGAGATTGGCGGGGCAACTGAAACAGCGGAAGCTCCTGCGCCATCCCCGGCCGCCATCGAAATCAACTCTGAAGGCAAGACGGTTCGGATGACCTCCGAGCAGCATCAAGACCCTGCCTTTAGGAAAGCCAACAAGCTGGCCAAGCTCGAATACTTTGTAGATGAAAAGACCGGGAAGAAGATGCTGGTCAACCAACCCTCGTCAGGCCCGGACATCGCCAGAGGTCGCAATGCACCAGACAGGCCGGACAGCGCATACCCAAGGGTTCCCCAGCGCAAGCTCAACAAGATTTTTACTTACCTGATAGAACGACTACGCACCCTGGGTGTGCAGGTTGAAATTACAGAGAGAGAGTTTGCCAACGCAGCCACCAAGGCCAAGGCAATGTTCGGGTTCGCTAACGGCAAGCCTGTCATCGTGCTGGCCATGAACTCTCTGGAGAATCCAACCACACAGAACTTGTTCGACCTGCTCCATGAGATAGGCCACGCCGTCACAGCCGATATGCCTCAAAAAGCTAGGCTCCGGGTGCTGGCTGCCATCGCCAAGCTGAATGATTCAGTCCTGAAGATACCGGGACGCAAGTACAGGATTCCGTTGGACGAGGCAGGTGAGATTGACTCCGAGATCGAGCAGGAGGAGAGGCTGGTTGAAGCGATTGCACAGGCGTTGGTAAGTGAGAACTTTGACCCGACAACAGCCAATACTCTGGCCAGTAAGATTGTCAGGTTTTTCCGCAACCTAATGCTGGCCGTCAAGCAAGCCTTCCACCGCATGATGGGCCACGAGGGCGAGGTTGCGATGAACTATTTCAAGGTACAGGTCGAGGCCATGCTCACAGGCAAGGAGGCTCCGGCATACTTAAGCTGGGTTTCTGGGTACAAGTATTCTGTCAGCGAACGCATGGACTCAATGGAGCTTGAGGACTCTGATTCTGTAATTGATTCGATATACGATCTGGCCAGCTTCAGCAAGGAATACAAGCTAGTTGTTGGTGATTCGCCAGAGGCAGTTGAGCATAACATCAGGTGGGCCGGGATACGGTTTACCGTGGAGAGGGAAGACCTTTCACCTGAAGATCTGGCAGCAGCTAAGATGAGGGCGCAAAGGATCATAGCATCCGAAAATGCCCTTAACGAAATACTCACCGGCCTGTACGACACCTTCAGGCGCACGGCTGGCAGCCGATACGCTGGGCTGGATAAGGATACCTTCATAAACTACCTGACCAATGGAAGCCTGCCTAATGAGAGGATCAAGGCAGCGGTGGCAGCATCAAAGGATGAGTCGCTGGTCAACACGCAGATGCAAGACCTCGAAGGCGAGGAGGCCAAGCAGTCTGCTGCGGTCATGCTTCACAAGCATCTTTCAAAAATAGAAACCCGCCTCAAGACACTCAACAATGAGGCTAACATTGAGCTTTCAGAAAGTGTTCCCGGCTCCACGCTCAACAAGCAAAAGAAACAGCAACAAACCCTTGTAGAACTAACTGCCAGATACGAGAACCTGGACTTCATGCAGGATCATATCTACAAAATTTCAGAGGAACTTATCAAGGGGATGGCAGAGAAAACTGACAAGACCATCCCGAGAGTCCTGAAGGAGCTTGGGTTAAAGGCAACGGCAAAGGAAATCGAAGCAGCCAGAAACAAGCGATTAAATTCAAACTTTATTGATGCCCTTGAATATCTCTCAACCGAGATTACCGAGTGGGGCAGGGGTACTGCCGAGTCAATACAGGAGAAGATAGCCCTACTTGGCAACCCTGTAACCGACATCCTTAATGACCCAGCCACCCTAGCGTTGGCCATATCCATTGGAAGGAACCAGAAAGCCGCGCTGTCGTTGCTTGCACTACGCAGGGAAGGCGACTTTGAGGGTATGAAGCAGGCGTTCAACAAGGCTGTTTCTGCGGCAATGTCCGGCGACCCGAAGACGGCTCTCAAAGGGTGGAACACCAAGGTAAGTAGCAGTTCAAGGAAGGATGCTGCTTTCGAGAGAATAACAACCAAGTTGCGGAAGGTTTTAGCCAAGCTGGGCGAGGCACAAACAAAATCCGATGCTACTCGTGAGGACTTGGAAAACTACGAGAGACAAAATGCTTTATACGAAAAACTATCCGAACCGCTTGCACAGTACCAAGAAGAGGTCGGCGCAATCTTCGGGAAAGAAAGCATACTGCCGGATTGGTTTGAGAACATTAGCCACCAAGGAAAAGAATGGTCAGCAGTAGACGGGGCGTTGTATGTAGTACCACCTGACCCAACAGCAACCCTGAATGACCTAAAGAACCCTGCCAACCATCGCAGCCTAGACCTGATGAACATTAAGAACATCGGGGAGATGGTGAGGCACATCGAGAAGATGAACGCCTGGTTGCAGGCACAGCCGATAGAGCGCAGGGGCGGCGAGTACAACATGATTAAGCGCATGGTGGACAGGATGACCGAGGTGCAGGCCATTCAGTATCACCGCGAATTAAGCAACAGCTTTGTGGTTCGCCACATGGGCAGCTTGACTGACAGGCTGGAAATGGTCGGATCACCAGCGGCATCAAAGATTGCAGCACAGCTACAAAGGTTTGCCTATTACCTCGCCTCGTATGCCGGTCATGGAACCAAGTCCGCGATCCGCAACGGCAAGCTGTGGAGTAACAAACTTCAGAAGGCCAGACATAAGATAAACAAGGCAGGGAATTTAGAATTTGGTGGTGGTCACATTGACCTTTCGACATTCAAAAGAGTGCTGTACGGCCCTGCAATGCAGTATTTCCACCACAGAAGAGACATACTCAATGACGCGCCCAACCGGGATACAGGCGAGGATAGGCTGATTGAATCTTGGTTGAACCACAAAGCCGCTGAAAGCCCGGCATGGAAACCCATTATCGACGCAGCAAGAAGTGAGCTTCGGGCGTTCTACAAACAGACGGCAGTTAATTCCAGACAGATAGCTGATGTTGCCTCGAAGATGGGAGTGCTGGTTTATGATGAGGAAGGCGGCTATTTCAGGGAAAGAATCGGGTCAAGCCTGACCACCACCATGCGGCAAACCAATGATGTCGCAAAGAATGTTTGGAGGTTTATTTCTCCCACATGGGGTTACAACAAGAGAACGGCAAGCGAACTGGCAGGGACATCAGAAAAGCCTGACGCACAGAACCTTTCCGTGGAAGAGTTTGACGCCTATGTGATGAACAGGTTCGGGGACTTGAGAACCATAAATGAATTTGTAGCCCCCCTTGTTAACCGGCCCGGAAGCAGCGTTTTCTATGACATCGACGGCTCCGTTCTGCCCCGAAAATGGGTGATGGATTCCTTGAAGGAGAACCCAGATAACATGGTTGGATTCCTTAACGCGCTGACACAAAGGGCAAGGATCGAGAATGAGGATGTCAGGGAGTTTCAGGCGGGGGTCGTAAACAGGTTTCAGAATTTCTTTGACAAGCTCGATTCTGTGGTCGATCAGCAACATAAGTCAAACGGCTTCCTTGGTGGAAAGTCGGCTGTGCCAATCCACATAATGATGGACGCCCGCAAGTTCAATGATTTCCCGCTTGAATGGGTGGACTACGCAGACTTCACGGAGCGCAGGATGTACCAGTTCGTAAAGAACCTATCCGCTGAAGCCGCCTTTGGCAGGGACATGGTGCAGGTACACAATGACTTTGACTTGGCGCGGAACGACATCAATGCGGCCAAGGCTATGCACGAAGAAATAGTAAACGAGATCGGCAAACTCGGTTTCTTCAGCAAACTCGGCCCGGCCTGGCTTAACTGGGGGAAGAGGTCTTATTATAAGAAGTACGACGAACAGGCTGTCGATAAGCAGGCTAAAATGGCTGGCCCCAAATACTCCGGCAAGTTTCTGCGCAAATCCGTTAGCACGGGAAGACTTATTGACGGCATTGAGGCATATTTTAAGGCGTACATGGCCAAGGAGCGCGACTCTGCCCTAGAGTTTACCGTTTGGAATGAGCTAATCCGCGCACTAACAGGGTTGATTGTTCAGTCTCCCGGCACAGCTTTAGTAGATACCATCGCCATTGTTGAGCAGCCTTATAGAAAGATGGGCTTCAACAAGTTCGGGTTCCAGATGATGCTGAAAAATATCACAGGTTCATTTGGAATTGGGGCTGGCAGTTTCTTTCAGGTGTTCAACAGGAGCATCAAGTTCGCCCACGATGACATGGCTAAGATGATGGAACTGGGGTTGGACGATGCCACCGCCTCCCTAGAAGGGGGTTGGTTCAAGCGGCTTGCAACAGAGTTCAGGTCTAATATGTCTGATGAAATGGTTGGCCAGAATATGCTCACCAGGGGGGTGGAGAAAACAGCCAGAGGCATCCGGGCATTCCTAGAAGCAGGCAAAGGGCGACCCGAAGAGGGGAGAGGAGCATTCCCGGTGTTCCGGCCACAGGCTATTTTCAGCCAGATTGCAAAACAGTCGGCAATGGCCAACACACTCACCACCTGGAAGATGTTCCGTAACTTCGTGGCCAACGCAGCGGACTACATTGAGGCCCACCCGGAAACGATGAAGCTCTACCAAGAGAAGGGAATGATCTTCAACGAGAATGCGCTGGGAGCCGAGGGGTTGAACAACGCCCTTGATGAAATGGGATATGGCAGGTCGTTCCTGTTCTTCAGCAACAAAAAGGCTTACCACAATATGTATAATACCCTGATCGAGGGCGGGTTTAACCTGGAAAAGGTTGCCTTGGATTACATAGAGAGAAGAAAGGCTGACTCAAAGGCTGACCCATTAGCTGCTGGGTATGCCCCGAATAACACCCTCCTCATGGCCTTGGCTCACACCACAACTTCACAGGTTATGCTGGAAACTGATGTGACCACCCGATCCCCAATGTTCCTTACCAATTCATTTGGCTATGCGTCCATGCCCCTGCTCGGTTGGAGTTGGCAGAAGTTTGTGGACATCAACAAGTCAATGGCTTCGGATCGCAGCGCTCATGGCGCATTTCTGGGAACCATCGAGAGCCTGAAGACCTACCTTGCGATTTTTCCAATAGGGTTGATTTATGCCTTTCTTCGGGATGAATACGATGAGGAGATAGTAGGGAAAAAGAGCAGCCTACAGTCAGGCAAGGGGCTTTTCTTTAAGGGCGACGGGATGCCTAGCATTAAGGAAATACAGACCGACCCATACAACTCCTTGCAGGTAGCGGTGGAACGATTTGATCGAGTGGGCATATTCGGCCTCGGCGGTGAGGTTCTTAATACCACGCTCAATGCCGGGTCGGCCCGAGAGATGGGCATAGATAGCCGGGTGTACGCCCTGAACACATTGCGAACCACGGGGAGGGTTCTGACCGCATTAGCCCTTCAAAGGCCGCAGAACGCCACCTACGCCACGATTTACAGGCCGCTGCTGTCTGGCTATGGGGGGTCTGGTTTCCTCCAGTACGGTCAGATATTGAATAATGCAATGGCCAAGATGGGAGGAGATCCCCTGTTCGAGACAGAGTATGCGATGGCCCAGCGGATCGGGACGAACAACTTTCTCCGGGCTGCCGGACGATACTTGGATATGGATGTCAGGACTTTCTCTGGCACAAGGGGTATCACCACCACAAGAATGCGCCCCTGGGTCAGCGATATGCTGATGGCTGCCGTCGTGGATGACGAGCAATGGTTCGATGAATCGTGGAGAAGAGCCGTCGAAGAGGCAGAGGCAATGGGCAAGACAGACCCGATTGACACCGTGAAGCGCAGCTTTCAAGCCTATCACCCCCTGCGTTACATCTACCAGACCATGCCTACAGAGTTGGAATACCTTGGAATCTTGAACAGCATCGAGGAAACCAGCGGGATAGAAGGCAAGATACAGGTTCAGCAGACCATACGGAACATCAATGATTACGGTACTTTACTTGGGATAACCCCCAGCGAGGGCAAGGTGGAACGCGCCCCGACCAAAACATCCGTAAAGACCAAGCTACGGCGAGAACTATTTGGAGACAGCTTTCGGAAGCCAAACAAACAAGACATTCTAACAATGGTTTCTGGATTGTAATTGAATTGTAACACTAATTAAGATAATAACACTCACGACATGATACTATCGAATAAAATATCAGTACCAAGAACGGTCAGCGTGGCAAGCGTAACATCTGCTGGCACTCTGATTACAGCACCGAGCGCAGGGAAAAATGTAGTCCTTGTAGACTTGATAAACGCAGATGGCTCAAACATAGCCACGCTGAAGGATAAACACGGTTCCGCTGTGGCAGGCACACTTGCCCTGGTTCCGGTTAGCACGGCTGTAAGCCTGAATGCACCCATCCTAGTCGCAACTAAAAAGGTAGTAACTGGTACTGCCCACGCAGTTGCAGACGGCATCACGGTGACAGTAGAGAAGTTGGCGACAGCGTTAGCATCCGGGGATGTGATCACGTTTGCTGGCGGGGGCGTTTTAACGCTTACATCAGCAGCAAGCGCGGCAGCAACCAGCGTGGCTGGCAACCTTACCGTTGCCGCGCTCATCGTTGGGGAAATAGGTTACACCACGGTTAAGGTTGATGTTGTCACCTCCACCAAATTTACAGCCACCTACATGGTTGAGGACTAATCATTATGGCAAAACCTAAAGGAGGACAGAAGCTCATGCAGCAGGCCAAGAGGGGCCGCATCAAGGCTGGTTTGAGAGATGCCCAAAGAAAGTTTAGGCTGCAAGAGTACGATAAGAGGACAAAGGAGATCGAGGAGAAAAACCGGCGAATGCGTCCACGGCGGCGAGGGGAGCCTTCACTTGCAGGGGGGCGGAAGAAACGTCCTGGCTATCCTAGTGTGTAACAATGGCATTTACGAAAAAATCTTCTTCTATTTCCCAGCGTGACGAGGGGGAGTTTCCCCAGTTGCCAGATCAGACCGAGGCCCAGATGAAGGGTTGGTGGTCAAACACCGTGGCCGTCCTTGACAGGGTTAGGGACAAGATAGGGGAGATTGAGACGACCGCAACGCAGGGGATACAAGGCGAAAAGGGAGACAAGGGCGAAAAAGGGGAGTCAGGGTCAGCGGGAACTGCGGTGGAGTTAAAGGCCACCCTGCTCATAGAGGGGGATGCAGTCGGAACGCTGAACGAACAGGATATGAAAAACAAAGGATTAGATTCAGGAACTTTTATTTAAGGAGAAAACATAATGTCAAATAACTCATCACGAAGCAATACGCTTCAAATATTCAGAAGCGCACACTCAGCCTATGATGCTCTTACCGACCCAACCAATCTTAATTACGGTGAGCTTGCATGGAACAATGGCGCGGCAAGGCTGTGGATAGGGAGACAAACCTCAACGGGTACACCCGGAACGATCACACCCTACCTACTCAACCCGGCAGCATCAGCCACGGTAGTTGGGTTGGTGGAACTTGCTACGGATGCAGAAGCCATCACAGGGACAGACGCCACCAGAGCGGTAACTCCCGACAACTTGGGAGCGTGGACAGGTAACACCGCAATCACAAGCGTTGGCACAATTGGGACAGGAACATGGAGCGGCGATGCCCTGGTGGCTGGTAAGGTTCCAAACCTAGATGACTTAACTGTCGGTGGTAATATAGATGTAGGCGGGAATCGTGTAATGAACCTCCCTGAACCGGGCCACCCGAACGATGCCGCCCGGAAAGCCGATGTTGATGCAGCCATTCAAGGTCTGGACATAAGGGAGTCGGTTAAGTATGCGTCAACCGCCAATGTCTCAAACCCGACAAGTAACCAAAGTTCAGCCCATACTATTGACGGGACAGTGGTTGTAGCTGGAGACAGGGTTCTTCTTAAAGACCAGACCACAGGTTCACAAAACGGAATTTATGAGGTTACCTATGCAGACCCAAACTGGTCAATGTCTCGCGCTGCTGACCTAAATGCTAATGCAGATGCTTCAGCCAATATGTTTTTCTTCGTGGAGGCTGGAGCTACGCTTGGAGATACGGGTTGGGTTTGCACCACAGATGCACCCACTTTACTCAACCTTACGTTCTCCCAGTTCTCTGGCACAGGTTCATACACAGCCACAGATGGTTTAGACATAACTGGAACTGCGTTTGGAATTGCTGACCAAGGAGTCACGCTGGCAAGAATGGCCAACATGGCTACTGACTCTATCCTTGGTAGAGACTCGGCAGGAGCTGGCGCACCGGAGGTTCTAAATGCAGCAACCGCACGATCTGTTATGGGGCTGGGTACTAGTGCTGTTTTAGACACGGCTGCGATTGTTGATGGTGGCTCTGGTGTGGCCACCGCTGACCAGATTGATACTTTTGTGAAATCGTTCAACTATTCCACTACCGTTGGTGATGTAACCCTTACTGGCACACAAACCCTAACCAACAAGACCATTGATTGTGGGACGTTCATAGCAACCAGTTAATTTGACTCGTGAATAAGACATGGCAAACACTCTTCAGATTCTACGGAGTACGCAAGCAACCGCTATTCCGCAACTTGCCCCTGGTGAGCTAGGAGTAAATCTTCCAGACAACACCCTGTACGTTGGACAGGACGCTAACACCAAGCTCCTCATCCATTCTGACAACGCTGACGGTTCAACCACCTTCACGGATGCAAGTCCGAGTGGGCATACGATTGGCACGGTCGGCGATCCAGAACACAAGGCAACCCAGAAGAAGTTTGGCAAGTCCTCCATTCACTTTGACGGTAATGACCGTCTTTCAATTGCTTCTCATGCGGATTGGGGGTTCGGAACAGGCGACTTTACTGTAGATTGTTGGGTAAATAAATCGGCTACAGTTGCGTGGGAAACTTTCGTGGATACATATAGTTATGTGAATAATGGGTTTATTTGCGGACTAAAAGATAGCGACAGCACAATAGCCTTCTATAGCGAGGGTGGCACAGGCTGGAACTACGCAGGGGGAACGGCATTAGCCCTAAACACATGGTATCACCTTGCGTGGGTTCGTGACGGAAACAATTTCAGGATGTTTGTTGACGGCGTTCAACAGGGTAGCACTTTTACTTTTTCCTCTTCGGACAACTATACTGAAGGGCAGTTGATTATTGGAAGCCGAGCCAGCGCGCAATATATCAACGGCTACATGGATGAGGTGCGTGTCTCCAAAGGCATAGCCCGCTGGACTTCCAATTTCACACCTCCTACCCGTAGGTACGGTGTCATGTCGCCAGAGCCTACCGGGGATCATCTGCCATTGAGCGGTGGAACGCTGTCGGGTTCGCTTGGCATAGGGACTGCGCCGGGGAAAGAGTTAGATGTCGCTGGGGAAGGAAGATTTACTGGTGACGTTCAAATAGGTTTTGGCGGCTCAACACCCGATCTTATTTTTGGCGAAGGGGATTCCTCCATTATTGGCCCACTTAATGCGGACTTTTTAATTAAGAGCAGGGGCAACTCTGCGGCAGAGGGAATCTCATTGCAAGGTGCAGACGGGGTTGGGCTGAATATAAATAAAGCAGGGACATCCACGTTCGGCGGAAACGTCACACTTGATTCCACCAATGCCACACTTGCCTCCACGGGTAATCTATATCTAGGAACAACCACAAACGATGATGTTCTTTTGCTGCAAGATGCGTTGGCAACATTTAGCACGGCTCTGACGGTTGGTGGAACAATAAAAGGTACTGGTTATGGAATGCAGCTAGACGCCGCTGCCCCTGTTTTAGAATTTCACGATACAGGCGAAACTGCCTCTGATGGGGCTGGCAAGTTTAGGCTACAGTCGGATGCTGACTTGTTATACATCCAAGGGAGAAAAGACGACAACAGCGCATGGGATAACAGGTTTCAGATTTCAAGGGCGGGGGCAGTCACATTCACGGGAGCAGTAACGTGGTCTAGTGGAGGATCAGCTAATGCCAACACGGCTTACACTTACTCACAGGTGGGCCATCTCCCACTAGCAGGGGGAACGCTGTCGGGTGCGCTTTCTACTTCTGGAAACATATCCACTTCTGGAACAGGGACAATCACATCTGCGTCAAGTCTTACGGCTGGTGGTACGTTGTATGTTGATGAAAACATTCGGCATTCTGCTGACACAAACAACTACATAAATTTCACAACCGACACGCAGAAGTTTTTCACAGACAACACTCTGGCCCTTACTATTGATTCATCCCAAGCAGCCACATTCAACAACAACTTAACTTTGCCGTCTTTGTCGTCAGGAGACACATACACCAAGCTGCTGATTCATTCAGACACCCACGACGGCAGCACCACGTTCACGGATTCATCTGCGAGTGGGCATACCATTATATTAGGTGACAACCCGTCCCATGAAACAGATCAGAAAGTTTTCGGGAAATCCTCCCTTTACTTTGACGGAACCGACTACTTAAAGATTGCAGACAGCGCAGATTGGAACTTTGGGTCAGGTGACTACACCTTTGATTGCTGGATTTACCCTACTGCCATAAACATTTACGGCGGTATCATCAGTCAAGGCGAGAACTCTAGCAACCAGCAAATGAACTCGTTGATGATGTACACCGATGGAACCGGGAACGTACGCTGGTTAATTCGCAACACATCTGGAACGCTGTTAACCATCAAGACCAGTTCGGGTTCTATTGCGTTAAACACTTGGTATCACATTGCTGCGGTCAAAAGTGGAAGCTCTTACAAGATTTACATAAACGGAGTTGAGGATGCGAGTGACACTTCATCCACCACTTTGGAGGATTTGCCTTGGCCTGTTTTTATTGGCACTAGAGATGTAAACAATGGGACTTCAAATTACTGGTTTCAGGGTTACATGGATGAGGTTCGGATCAGCCGCACGGCCCGATGGACAGCTAACTTCACCCCACCGACACGGCCTTACTCTTACGTTGACCTGAACAGCAACCTGAACGTAGCTGGTTATCTGGAAGCACCCAACATTGACGGCAAGCCAGACAAGTACACCAAGCTACTGATCCACTCCGACACAACTGACGGGCGGGGAACATTCACGGACAGCAGCCCAAGCGGTCATACCATTACCACTAGCGGCGATCCCACGCATGAAACGGAGAAGAGTAAGTTTGGTGCAAGCTCAATTTATTTT
>Ga0315334_10000733_pt1 | contig 19942 bp, 21 predicted proteins | sample M150034915metaG_FD_205555 | JGI IMG/M metagenome (GOLD analysis project Ga0315334, IMG submission 205555) | Ammonia-oxidizing marine archaeal communities from Monterey Bay, California, United States - M1 500m 34915 | ecosystem: Environmental > Aquatic > Marine > Intertidal zone | place: USA... | reverse complement strand
TTCCGAACCACAGCGAAAGCGATTGCCTGTTCGGGTCAACGCCAATGGCTGCTCGACGCCGCCAACCGTGTCGAGGCTGGTGGCCAAGCTATTCCTGAGGATTGCCATCAGGCCCCTGGTTCAGCCATTCTGCACGCCATCCTTTCTACCCAACGCTCACCGATGCAACGCGAGTGGCAACTTGCTTCCGAACATTATCTGGAAGTCGCCCAACGCAAAATCGGGCTAATCACAGGAGCCGCACCAGTAGTTGCTACCATTTTGGCTGGCACTATTCTCTGGCTTAGCATCTCAACCACGCTCAATGCCATGTTGACAGCTTTCCGCAGTTTCATGGAGGACTTTAGTTATTAAAACCTCACATTGGCACGCCCTCGCCCCCTTACTGATTCTCATCAAGGGGGCGATGTACACCGTCGCCCTTGTTGCGCTAGTTGTGTTCTGGCCAAGCATGATCCTCTTCTTTTTGGCAATATTTGCGACCGTTTTCTATCTTGATATTCGAACCCGTCAGCGGCGCAATTACGTAAGCAGTCTCAACTCCGCTCTAAGAATAGTCAGCCAAACCGGCGTTCCGATGGGAACAGCGGCCCAAGCATTTTCCAAGTCGGGCCCTTTGCGACGCCAATGCGAGGACTACACCAAACGTCTTGCTTCCGGGGAAGACCCACTGGACGCTGCCGTGGCTTCGCAACTGCCGCTCGAAATCAGCACCGCCATTTCGATGCAGATGCCGGGAAACGGAATCAAAGCACCGCCCTACCGCCAACAAACACACAGAGACACAACCGCACGTCGAACGCAGACGCTTTCGATTTCATGCCAGTTTTTCTACCTGACATTCGTATGCCTCTTCAGCGTTGCTGCCCTCGCATTCTTTAGCCAATTCATTATTCCACAGCTTCATTCAATCTACGCTGAATTCGGCAGGGCCTCGTTGGTCAAAGTATCGCCCTTGCCTAACGGATTGGTGTTGACGGTACTGAGCCTTCTCAGTTTGTTCCTGATCTTCTTGCCCATATTTCTGTCTTACGGCCTGGGGTTACGGTTTCTCCCCAAACACTGGATTCCCCTGTTGCCATACCAAGCCAAACCCAATGCCGATGCTTTAACCGCAATAGCAGAAGGAGTGGATGCTGGCTGGCCGCTTCAGAAGATTGTTTTCCTGGGCCAGAAAATCAGCAGAGGACAACAAAAACTGTCTTTCACCAAGGCCGTTGAGTCAATTGAAAGTGGCGAAAACAGTACAAACGCAATCAAAAACGCAGGTTGGATCAGCGTTAACGAAGCAGCTTGGTTAGACGGCACACCACCACAACGAATGACCCAATTGATGCGGACGATCTCGCGTCAGAACCTGCAAACCGCAGATGCCAACGTGAATTGGCTGGTGGCACTACTATTTCCTACGGTTGTGTTACTCATTGCGGCGATCATTGCTCCCATTGCTTATGCTTTTTTTTCCAATCTCTATATTCTCATTCTCAAGTTCAACTAATCATTTCAGAGCAGCGACATGTTCAGCAAGGAAATTTTGAATCACTTCATCCACCATAGCCAACGTCGTGGGGCTAGGCGTGGCAGTTTGATCATCGAATGTGTGATTGCCGCGATGCTGGTCACCGTGGCATCTGTTGGCCTGCTTCGGCTCGGACGGACCGCGTCGAACCTGAACCGTCAAGCCAACCATCGCCTGGCTGCAACGTTGATTGCAGAGAACATCGCATTGCGAGTGCAGCAGACTCCCTTCGATCAACTAGTAACCGAAACGAAAGCGGCTGCGGATCAGACAGCGAAGGAAACCAACAGCAAAATCACCATCACCACCAACTCTTTTGACGCAACCCCGACGAGTTCGGTAGACGGGCAAGGCCTGCACGTCACGATTGAGGTCCGAACTGGAACAACAACCTCGGCTGTCAGACATGCCTGGCGATTCCCGAACCAACCTGTACCGGAACCGACTGACAACGTGACAGAATCCACGTTTACCACTCCCGACCAGAACTCAAAAAACCAACTGAAGTTGCAACTAACCAGCGTCGATTTACCCCGCCAAAGTCATGGGGGAAGCCACTGATGACTGTCCGAAACAAAAATCACTATGCAAGACATCAAGCAGCATGCACTCGGATTGGTTTTCTGACCAGTCATCGAAGGGGCTACACCCTGATCGAAATTTTAGCTGCTTTATCACTGCTATCCCTGCTTGCCACATCATCTGTCGGCATTCTTGCAGCCGCAACAGACATGAGCACCCGACAGGCCCATGCTCGGCAGAGCCGCAGAGACGTGCAGCGGCTCGCAGAAACGTTCCGCAAGGATGCGTCCAACACCCTGCAAACGGTTGTCCCTGAATCCGATTGGCCGGTTACGCTCAAACAGAATGACAGTTCCGTGGTTTACAATTGGGATGAGCACAAACTCAGCTTAACGAGAGAGGTGAAGGGTAAAGAATCAGGCGTCCGTTTTGAACGCTACTTGATGCCCCAGCAGTCAACACCCCGCGTGTTTGTGCGTGACCGGCGTCTTGCCCTGACAATCGCCTTGCAGGGCAACCAGACACCCTGGGTCGTTGAAGCAATCCTCAAGAGCTCCGGGAAATGAACATGCCGAAGTCCAAATGCTACAATCCTCAAACAATGTGCCGATTGACTGCTGTCAAGCTGCCAAAAAGCCGCCGGGGAACTGCCTTCTTACTGCTGGTGGTTGCTCTGGTGATCGTTGTGATGGCCTGCACTCAGGCGTTTGTGCGTGCTGAAGTGGCCTCTCGCCGCAACGAAAAGAGCCAGCGGAACCTGAAACAATTGCAGGCTGCCATTGATTCCACAAGACAGTTACTCGCGGTCGATCACTTCACGACAATCAGTCTGCCCATGAACGAGGAGACTGCCGAGCGGATCGAGATCACTCGTCAGGAAGATGCAATCACCGCACGGTGGATGCGAGGCGATACCGAAACCGAGTCATTGACTCGAACCACTCAATGAACCCCAACATAAATTACACATTCGCTGGACCCGACTCATGATACGAAAACAACCATCAGGACCCTTGGGCCGCACCGCTTTCACGCTTGTTGAACTGCTGGTCGTGATCGCCATCATAGGCGTTTTAACTTCGATGGCACTTCCTGCGCTGCAGGGCATGCGAGAACTTGCGCGGCGCAACAGTTGCGGACAAAACCTGGTTCAGTTGTCGTTGGCAATTTCGTCCTACAACGCAACGCTTGGGCATTACCCTATCGGTACTCAGGCCAAAACGGGACCAGTACTCAGTGAGGCCAAGGGATTCCACCACAACTGGGCTGCTGCAATCCTGCCGATGCTGGACGCGCAAAACGTCTACGACGCAATCGATCAGAACGCAAGTGTTTATGCCAAGCAGAATGAAGAAGTTCGTCAACTGCGAATCCCTGTTTTCATTTGTCCTTCGGCAAGTGATATCAGGTACAACGCGACCTGCTATTCCGGTGTGACTGGGTCAACAGAAACTCCGATCGACACCACCAACAACGGAACCTTTATCCTGAATCGCATGATTTCGGATCGCGATATCACGGATGGTCTGGGGTACACCTTGTTCGTTGGTGAAATGCTTTCCGCCTGGGAAGAAGACCTGGGCTGGATGAGCGGCACGCGTGCCAGCTTGCGTGATGCCGGTCATCGAATCAACGCTGAACTGAAACGATTTCGTGGCCCACAAACCGGCGTCAAACCGATCACCCCAAAATACGTAGGAGGATTCGCCAGCGATCACCCCAACGGGGCCCACTTGCTGTTGGGTAGCGGCGAATACATGTTCCGAAGCAACTCGATGGATCAGAAAGTGTTAGAGCAGATGGCTGAACGATCCGATGGCCAGATTCCTCAAAGCTGGAATTCGGGCAGTGGAATCCTCCAACAGATCGTTGACCAACCCGTGCCAAGCACACCGGCTTCACAACCCGCTGAGACTCCAAACGCTGAGACAGGGACACAGGACACGAAAGAAACCACCAAGCCAGCTGCCAATGGCGACGGGGGGGATAAAACAGAGCCCGAAAACCAAACGCCTGCCGACGCTGCCTCGGTTGATGGCGATACCGTTGATGGCGATACCGTCTTACCCAACGGTGCGACTGCAACGCCCGCAAAATAACCGTCGCCGCTGACAAAGAGCCGCTGACAGTCTAATCGTTGCGTTTCCAGTGGCGGAAGATCACCGCAAACCCGCAGAAATCGGACCAGCCTGAAAAGATCAAGCTGCAGCCCATGAAGACCAGCAACCAAGCAAAACGCGGATCCACCAACAGCGTTAGCACACTTGCAGCCACAACAATCGAGCCATTGGCAATCAAAGCTTTTCTGGCGGGCGACATTCAATAACTCACAGCCGTTCCGCTGGTATCCATCGATGGGCGCGTCCCGTCAATTTCTCCAGATCGGCAAAGAACTCAGGGTAGGTTTTCCCGGTACAGGCTGGATCTAAAATCCGCACACCGGGTATTCGCAGTCCTGCCAAAGACAGGCTCATGGCCATGCGATGATCGTGGTATGTCTCCAGCACGACGCCTGATTGGGATAACGCGGGGTCTTCCGCGTTCTGCGGTCGGTCGACTGAACCCTGAGATCCATCGATACCGGCAGCCTTGATGGGATGGATCGTCAAGCCATCCTCATGTTCATCAATCGTCGCACCCAACTTTCGCAATTCACGTGCCAGATCGCCAATCCGATCGGTTTCCTTGAAACGGTTGTGTGCGACACCGCGTACTCGCGTCGGTCCTTGGGCGAACAACGCCACCACTGCCAGTGTCTGCACGGTATCGCTGATGTGATTCATATCGACATCCACGCCTCGCAGTTGCCCACCCTTAACGCTAATGCTTCGCTCGCCATCGTGAACCTCGCACCCCATTTCCTCGAGCACGTGACAGAACCCGACATCACCTTGCATCGCATCGCGACTGAGGCCCTCGACTGTCACACACCCACCTGTAATAGCCGCTGTAGCCCAAAAGTAACTCGCAGCAGATGCGTCAGGCTCTATTTCATAGGTTGTCCCCCGATAACCAGCCCGCCCCACCGCAACCACCAACGATCGGTCCTCTTCAAGATCTTCTTCAAGCAAACACACGTCAGCGGCAAACGCCCGCATCACCTCGGCAGTCATATCGACATAAGGCCTGGAAACCAACTCTCCCATAACCGAGACTCGAGTGACTTCCGTCACGTCCGATGCTGTCTGTGAACTTGCAATCGGGGCAGCCATCATCAAGCCGCTCAGGTATTGACTGCTCACCGCACCGCCAACCTCGATGTCCGAACCATGCCACCCCCTTGATCGAATGTCGACTGGCGGGCAGACATTGGGACTCAGGGCTTCGATAGAACCGTCGATGACGGGTTTGATGGCAGCGATCAAATCCCCAATGGGTCGTGCGTGCATGCGATCAACCCCATGCAAACGAAATTGGCCTCCCAGTGCTGACAAAGCTGCCACCAGAAACCGAACCGTCGTGCCACTATTGGCAATGTACAGGTCTTGCAACTCAGAGCCAGCCCCAACCGGTTCCTGAGACGCTGCGGTTGTTCGCAAGCCATCAACGATCAAGGTCCGACCACCATCGGAGACTTCAACCCCCACACCGATCGAAGACAGTGCATCGATCATGACTTCGGTGTCTTCGCTTCGCAGAGCACCACGCAACACCGATTGACCCAGAGCAAAAGCAGCGCAAATCAGAGCGCGGTTAGTCAGGCTTTTGCTACCGGGCGGGCAAATGGTCCCAGTCACCGGGCCGCCCGGAATTACCTCGACTGATGCGGCCAAACAGGGAGTCACATTGGAATTGGATTCGGGCATCAGGCAAAACGTAGGTTGCGTAACTTTAAACAGCGACCGATGTGTCGTGGTCAGGTGTCTCAGTTTGACCCGGCATCAGCAAGCTGCCAACTATCAGACCGCCCAGAGTCATCGTGTGCACAATCCAAATCTCGTGACACGTGATCACGGTTCGCAGAGTAATGACCGTGATCACCACCAGCACCGCAAAGAACTGCCTTTCTGCTCGCCGGGCTGTTTCACCACGACTCAGTTTGGCAAACAGCAGCGCGATGCCGCCAACCAATGGGAAAATGATAGCATCTAAAAGATTGGTAATCTGGGAAAGGTCAAGCACCAGTAAAAACTCCGTTTTTCGGACTGGACAGATAAGCAAGACTAGCTGTTTGAGGCAAGTTGCGGATCCTTCCACATTCGCCTGATTTCTTTTGGCAGGAAGTCACGGATCACCGAAAGAGCGACTTGAGTGAAAATCTCGCTTTTTTTGCAAATTCTTGTTTTACTTCACGCTAGACCCAATACTATTTTTTGCGTCATACTTATCACGATGAGTTGGAATTTACGTCAATCGGATTCTGAATGCCAAACCTTGCAACTGTGAACAGGGAGAAAGCAATGCCATCGTCCAGCGTTCATTCAATTGCAGTCATCGACCTCGGTGACTTTTCTTGCCCGCGTGTGACTCAGGCCGGAGCACGGTTTGCCGCTCGTAAACTTGGCGGACAATCACTGATCAACCGGATGGCTCGCCGACTGAGTGAATGTGCTCAAGTTGACAGGGTATACGTTGTTGGTGCTCAGATACCCGCCACCATTTTGACTGCGGGCCTGGCTGGCGTGAAATGCATCGACCTGCCCATGAGCCACGTTTGCGAGCGTCTATGCGAAGCCGCCGACGCAAGTGGTGCCGAGTGGGTGGTTTACGTGCCAGCTAATCGCCCATTCGTTGATCCGACACTGATCGACCAAATGCTGGCAAAAGCCACACGCACGTCTTCTTGTGACTACGTCGGCTACACAGCAGGTGACGGTGACGTCCGAGCGATCGAGCACTTGGGCCTGACGGGCGAAGCCTGTCACGCCGACACGCTTCGCCGTTTACGACGAAATGTTGACCGCTTGAATGACCAGCAAACCGGATCGATTGCTTCCTGGTTGGTGAGTGCCCCTGGTGCCTATCACTTGAAATTCATACCAGTACCAAAAGCATTGAACCGGAATGATCTCCGTTTTGCGATCGAAGACGAACAGGATTGGGATGATGCCGAACTACTCTGCGACACCGTGGGCCATGCAGATTCCCAGTGGCAGGAATTGACGCAATTGGTGATCGCCAACGCAGGACTGCGTGATTCGATGGCTGACCGAAATACCTAATCGGCAAAGCTTTCCTAAAGCGAACATCTTCCCTGACCGATACAAACCGATGACCACACCATGGTCACAGGTTTTTTCGTATCCATCGAAGGTCCGTGAAATGAATCTCGCAAAGGCAGTCGCGATCAGCAAAATTTTGCCTGCGACGCTGTTTCTTGTTTGCCTGACCCCTCTGACCGGGTGCCGGCTCTGTGCTGATGGCGAGGACGTGGCCTATCCAGCCTATGGCGGTTCCTGGCAAAGAACCACGCGAGACTCTGGCCGCGTCGGCAGCGTATTCGATTCAGCCGGTGGCAAGGTGGCACAATTGACCAATAAAGCAGAGCCGCTTTCCGCTGATGCCTTGGAACGCCAACGTCAAGGTTTGCGAACCGAAGGCATGTTCGATCCCGAAAAGCCAGATCCCGAATCGATTACGCCAGATGATTCTCCCCAGCCACCGTCTATTCTGAAAGATTTGCAGGACCAGTCGCTCGACGACATTCCTGATACCAAAGAGGAAGAACAACTGCGGAAAAAGCGTCTGGACGATATCAACATCCGCTAACGACCCAGCGACAATCAGCCGCATTCATTCGCTAGCCCGGGTCTGCTTGCTGTTCCAATCACAACACTGCGTGGCGACAAGCCATGCGTGATCAGCTGACATTCTTCACGGGTTTGCCGCCCCCTATGGCAATTCGTAAACTGCGTAGGTCTGATTGACATCCGGGCCGATCGGATAGATCCGAACCAGTGGAAGATTGTCCCCGGTGACACGACGATCAACGATCATGTATCGAACAGCGTACTTCTGACGAAACTCGTGCAGTGTCGAATACCTGATCGACACCCGAACGTTACCAGTGCGTCGGTTAGCAATCCATGCGGGATAGATTTCCTCGAAACGCCGGTACCATTCCAGCAAGGCGAGTGTGTCTTGCGGAACATCTTTCCAATTCACCACCTCAGCTCGCTGGGCAAACCACTTGAATGTCTGCTGATGCCGCGGCGTAAGAAACACCTCTTCAGGGCCAGACGAATGGCGTGCCCAGTCACAGACCGCCAGCCAGTCACGATAAACCTGCTGCTGAACCTCTGGTGCCGCCCCCGCATCACGCCCCAACAGATCATTACTAACCGAGGGAGGCACTGCGAGCAGACAGCGGCGATAGGCTGAATATCCGCTCAGGGAGACCGCCAGCAGCAACAACGAGAGTCCGGTCACCCAGAGTCCTCGGCGTTGATCCAAAAGCATTCGTCCGGCAAGAACCGCCGCCATCAGTGGCACGATGGCATCGGCGAGCCGAAACCAGTAATAACGCAACAACTTGGCGCCGAGATCGGGAGCCACGAACGGCAACAAACCTACCAGCAGTCCTAGGCCGGCAATCCCGAGGCTTGAGAGAGCGAACCAGTTCAGACGTCTGATCCGATCATCACTCGATGCATACAGAAGAGCCCCGCTGACCATCATGGCAATCAACAGGCCAAACCTTACGTACCACGCGAAATGGAAATCTGACGGCAACAAGTGATGCTTGATGCGATAGTACGAATAAATACGGGCTGCGAAAGCTGCCTGTTCCGGGTCGGTGCTGGCCGACATCGCCAAGGCGGGTACCAACCCAAACAATGAAATCGCACCGCCGATCAACAGAGCGGGTGTCACCAGTTTCACACCATCCGCCCGTTTTCTTTCCGTGGCAAACCAGCATCCCATCGCTGCTACCACCGCCCAACCGCCAGTCAGGACGTGAAAACCAGCGGCGGTCCCCAACAAAATCCAGACCCAATTCCAGCGGCGTTGAACCAATTGGGCGAGAGCCAACAGCATCAACCCATACGCGGGAACTTTGGCTTCGATGCCACCGACAACCCACTCACCCGCCAGATTGCCGTACTCGATGCCTGCGATCCACATCACGGCAACTGCCACAGACAGAAAAGCCCGACCAAACAACGCCCACGCGAGTCGCTGCAGACCGAACGCCAACATCACCCAACCCAGCAAACGCCCAATCCATGCCGTCGTCTCTAGAGACACATACTGCGTGGGCCATCCAAACAGCGTATAGAAAGTCGTGTGAACCTTTCCCGAGGCGACAAACATGTCCTTGTTGCACCAGGCGGGATCCCAGAAATTCTTGGCTTTGACCAAGTAATGAGCCTCATTCACCATCGGCGCCGCATCACCTGCGTAAGCAAAGAACAGGCTGACCAAAAGTACAACTTCGACCAAAAGCTGCCACCCACCGCATGGCGGCACCGGCACACCGGCGTTGAAACCATCGGCGTTCAAACCAACGGCCAGATTCACCTTTCCGTCGCTATCCTGCAATGCTTCACCCATGCCTCTTGCCGTCGGGCTGAGATTCGATTCGGTCGACTTTTCAATCATGCGCCAAATCAATTGCCATGTGAATCGCTGCCAACATGCTGCGGTGATTAGCCCTTCCCAGCCAGGCAAGGCCTAACGCAGTGCCGTGATCGACACTTGTCCGCACGATCGGCAGTCCCAATGTAACGTTGACCGCATCATCAAAGGCCAACGCTTTCAGCGGAATCAAGCCTTGATCGTGGTACATGCAAACGTAGACATCCGTGTTTTTTCGGACCGCTGGAGTAAAGGCAGTATCAGGTGGCAGAGGATCCGAAACGTTGATCCCCAACTGCCTCGCTTGCGTGATCGCTGGCGCAATCAACCTTTCTTCTTCAGAATGGCTAAAAAGGCCATTTTCACCGGCATGCGGATTCAGGCCACACACCGTCACCCGCGCGGATCTTGCCTGCCGCTTTTCCATGGTCTGAGCAGCCAGCTTGATCGCCCTCAGCACCCCCTCGACGGAAAGCAGGCGGGCAACATCAGTCAATGGAACATGAATGGTCACGAGCACACACGAAATCTGTGGGCTGGTCAGCATCATGCAATAGTCGGTTACCCCACACCGGTCAGCGAACAATTCCGTATGCCCGGGAAACTCGACGCCGGCCAAATTCCAAGCCTGCTTTTGAATCGGGCCGGTAACGATTCCATCAATTTTCCCGGTCATTGCATCCTTGATTGCGCACTCCACTGCGGTGAAAGACGCACGGCCCGACTGGATTGTAAAGGTTCCAGGCTCAACGGCGGTCGCTGCCAACTGTCCCACATCCACTATCTGATCTGGCAGCCGGTAACCGACCGCATCAGCAACCCTGCACAACACGTCTTTGGGTCCATACAGCAAAGGCCGACAGCGGCGAGTGACCTCCGGCAAGTCCGCGCATTGCAATGCCAACTCCGGTCCTACACCCGCAGTTTCGCCGACAGTGATACCGATCACCGGTCTACGATCGTCATCGGACTTTCCAAACACAGAGCGATTTGTCATTCAAACAACCAGCCCGATCCGCCAGCGATATCGCTGCCATCAGTCCAAGTGCTGAAGCTGCGGCGCGTCGCAACGATCATGCTCTCATTCTTTCGCGTTACAAGTTGCGGGGTTGCCGATCGCAACTCTCCCGCCATTTCTGTTGGATCGTGCGTAAGTTTGTTCTCTTCACACGGGAACCAACCCAAGCTTGGATCGTATCACAAAGCGCGATATCCGACAGTCCACCGCTAAAATCACAGGGGACAAACAGAGAATCTTCGAATCGGATTTCTCCTACTGAATCACTGCCAAAACGCGGAAATCCCCGCACCGATGGCCTTCCTCTGCCACAATGAAACCAGCAAACGCCTCTTGTGCACAAGGGAGTCTTGCCCTGCTGGCCTGATCCGAGACGCTACCCTGTTCGCAACCATTAGGTCGGGCTCCCTGCTGCAGCCCCGACCGATCGAGCGATGACATTGCACTGGTAAAATAGCGGTCGATCCGTTTTGATACGCCAACGCCCTTGAACGAGCTCATCAACCCAACTGTTATCGGCCCATGAATTTCACTCCGAACCGTCGGCAGCGTTCAGTCATTGGTTACGTGATCGCCTTGTTGCCACTTCTGCTGATCTGCGAGCCAACGCGGGCCGATTCACCGGACGTTGTCGTCGTTTGTCCGCAAGCGTTTACCGAAGCGATGCAACCGTGGATTAACCACCGCAAACAAGAAGGGTTGAAAATCTGCGTGATCCAGCCACCAGCTCAGGGCGAACAGCTCCGTGCCGCCATCAGGGAAGCCGCTGACGATCAGACCAAGTACATTCTGCTTGTCGGTGACGCGCCGGTGATTGGAACAACATGCGACCCTTCACGCCAGACGCCAATCCTGTATGCCCCGACAACGGTCACGGCGAGATGGGGATCCCCACCAACGCTATCGAGTGACCTGCTGTACGGCGATATTGATCGAGACTCGCTGCCCGACGCAGCGGTGGGCCGCCTACCAGTCGATAACTCGAACGAGTTGAAACAATGGATCACCAGGATCATCGCCCATGAAGCAAGTGTGGACTTTGGCCCATGGCGATCTCGTGTCCAGCTGGTGGGTGGCGTGGGTGGCTTTGGCAAGGTTGCCGATACCGCCATCGAGTCCGTAGCTCGCACCATCGTGACCAGCATGTTACCAACGGAAACTCGTACCATCGTCACTTACGCGAGCCCGGGGCATCCCTTCTGTCCCAAGGACGAGGCGTTCACCGACGCGGTATTGGATCGGTACAACGATGGTGCCCGATTCTGGGTTTATGCAGGGCATGGTCAAGTCACTGAACTGGACCGTGTCGCTTCGTCGCTTGGTGGAGCCGCCGTACTGGACCGAAACAGTGTCACGAAACTTGCTAGTCCGCCGGGCACCGCGCCGATCGCAATGATCCTTGCCTGCTACACCGGTGCCTGTGATGCTGCGGAAGATTCAATCGCAGAAAAGATGGTTTTAACCGAAGGCGGTCCAATTGCCGTTTTCGCGGGCAGTCGAATCACGATGCCGTACGGAAATACAACAGCTGCGGTTGGCCTGATCAATGGCGTCTTTCACCAGAAGTTGCCTCGACTGGGTGACGCATGGCTTAACGCACTGACTGAAATGCAGGCTGAGACAACAACCACGGCATCGACGGGACGCATGATGATCGACGCCTTGGCTGCGATCATCAGTCCGATCGGAACAAAGCTGGTCGATGAACGTCACGAACATATGCTGCTGTACAACCTGCTGGGCGACCCAACCTTGAAGTTGCAGCATCCGCAATCACTTGAACTCAGTTTGGCAGATCGCAAACACGACAAAGACTTCATGGACGTCAGCGTGCTCAGCCCGATCGCTGGCCGACTTTCATTGACTGTCGACCGCCCGTTGGGTGCAATCACCGACGGCGATCCGAATGAAACCACGCTGATCACGATGGAATCAGAAATCCAAGCCAACCAACCTGCCAAACTCAAGATAGAAATACCAACAGACGTTCAGGGTGCGGTTGTCATCCGAGCCGTCGTCGCGGGCCCCACCTCATGGGCCTCAGCAGCCATCAAGACGTTTGCCCGCTAACCGTCACGCTGCGAACACGACGCGTCCGTTGGCAACTGCTGGTCCCAGTTCGGGTATTTCCGGCAGGCTGTGAACACGCAGCCCGAGGTCCATTGGGTTAGAACTGGGATTTGGCGGCCAAAGATCGACATGCCAGCTCAATTCTCACCTCAACGCCGCCTCTGAAAACCCCTGAATCTGCTACAATCAGCGACGTCCGAGAATCTCAACTCAAAGTCAAAACAACAAGATGCTGATCCGCGTTCTCATTGCTTTTTCATCGGTTCTCATGGGGTTAACGGCGACACCGCTGCTGGCAGCAGACGCTGATCCACCCAACATCGTTGTGATCTTCATCGACGACATGGGCTATGCCGACATCAATCCGTTCGGAGCCACGGCCTATCAAACGCCCAATCTGAATCGGATGGCAAAGGAAGGAAGAGTTTTCCGAGACTTCGTTGTTTCGTCTGCGGTTTGTTCCGCTTCACGATCGGCGTTGCTCACAGGTTGCTATCACACACGGGTAGGGATTCGAGGGGCACTGGGTCCCAAGTCAAATATTGGGCTGAACCCTGACGAGACCACTCTGGCTGAACTTTGTCGATCCCAAGGCTATGCGACCGCCGCTTTTGGCAAGTGGCATCTCGGTCACCATCCCAAATTTCTACCGACCCAACATGGCTTTGACGAGTTCTACGGAATCCCCTACAGCAACGACATGTGGCCGCTGCATCCCGCCTCGGTAGCCAAGCGAGCGCAGGACCCAAAGGCACCAATTCCGTGGGCGGCTTTACCGATGATCGAAGCCACAACAAAAAACGGATTCCGCATCGCGAACGAGGATATTCAACCCAAAGACCAGGAACAGATGACGAAACAATTCACGCAACGCGCCGTGAATTTCATCAAGCGTAATGCTGACCATCCATTCTTTGTTTATCTGCCCCATCCCATGGTTCATGTTCCGCTGTATGCATCAGAGGATTTCCGTGGAAAGAGTGGCGCCGGCATCTTCGGAGACGTAGTCATGGAAGTTGATTGGTCAGTTGGCCAAATCCTGAACGCGGTAGAGGACATCGGGGCGGATCGCAACACACTGGTAATTTTCACGAGCGACAATGGCCCCTGGCTTTCTTATGGTCAGCACGCGGGAAGCTCACAGCCACTCCGTGAAGGCAAAGGCACGATGTTCGAAGGTGGCTATCGTGAACCGACCGTCATGTGGTGGAAAGGAAAAATCCCAGCGGGCACGGAATGCGACCAACTGTGCAGCACCATTGATCTAGTACCCACGATTGCAAAGTTGATCGGAGCCGAACTGCCAAACCATCAAATTGATGGCAAGGATATTCGCTCCTTGATATTCGGCGATGCCGATGCAGCATCGCCGCACGAGGCCTTCTACTGCTATTACGGCGGTGGCCAATTGCAGGCAGTCCGCAACGACCGATTCAAACTGGTATTCCCTCACTCCTACCGCACGCTCAACGGTCACCCCGGTGGGATCCGAGGCCTACCAGTTTCCTACAAACAGGCCAGGGTCGGGCTGAGCCTGTTTGACCTCGACAACGACGTGTCCGAGACAAAAAACGTTATCAAAGACCACCCTCAGGTAGTCAAACAACTAATGACCGCTGCTGAGACAGCGCGAGCCGATTTGGGAGACAGCCTCCAGAAACGAAAAGGAAGCGGGATACGGCCTGCAGGCAAGATGACTGACAAAGACGAACGTCTGCCACTGCTTTGGCGATAACCCGCAACTACCGCTCTCAGGACCCCCGGCAACAATCATCAGGATTGACCACGGAGCCGACCAACACGGGAAGTGATACAGCCACAACATGAATACCACCCGAACCGACCAGTTGCTTAGTCCGGCGCTGCTCGCCAAACTGGAACGCATGGAACTTGTGTCTCGCAAGGTTTTTCGTGGTCGCATGAAAGGCGAGCGGAAGAGCAAACGCAAGGGACAGAGTGTCGAATTCCACGACTTTCGCAACTACGTCCCCGGTGATGACCTGCGTTTGATCGATTGGAATCTATACGCCCGTCTTGACCAGTTATTCCTCAAGCTCTTTCAAGAAGAGGAAGACTTGCATTTCTATGCCATGATCGATGCCAGCGAATCGATGAATTTCGGCAACCCGACCAAGCTGCATGTCGCAAAGCAGTTGGCAGCCGCGCTCGGTTACGTGGGCCTTTGCCGCGCAGATCGGGTCAGCGTGCAAGCACTCGGCCCACCCGGTCGGCATGCACCCGTCCTTCGCGGAAGAGCCAGTTTGTGGAAGATGCTGAATTACCTTGATGAAGTCGACAGTGGACACAACGTCTCGCTGTACGACGGGGTCAAGGATTTTTCGAATCGCAACTCCGGCACCGGAGTGGCGGTACTGATCTCGGACTTGATGGACAAGAACGGTTACGAAACGGCATTGCGAATGTTGATTGGACGACAGATGGATGTGTTTGTGATGCACGTGCTTTCACCCGAAGAAATCGACCCTCCACTGAGGGGGGATCGCCGCCTCATCGATATCGAGGACGGCGATGCTGCCGAAGTCACGATCAACACCTACGTACTGCAGAAATACCAGGAAACCGTCAAGTCATTCATCGGTTCTGTCAAAACCTTTTGCGCGAAACGCTCTATCGTCTACTTGCCGGTGCGAACGGAAACACCTGTAGAAACGATCGTGACGAAATACCTGCGTGAACGTGGAGTCGTCAGATGAACCTGATTCCATCATTGGCTAATCCTCTGGCATGGGGCCTCCTGGGCCTCATTCCCGTCGGCATTGTCCTGCTATATTTCCTGAAGCTCAAACGCGAATCTGTTGAGGTGCCGAGTACCTACCTATGGTCAAAAACGATTGAGGACTTGCACGTCAATAGTTTGATTCAACGACTGCGCCGCAACTTATTGTTGCTGCTACAGTTACTCGCCGTAGCAGTGGCCATCATCGCGTTGCTCCGACCTGGCATGCAGGGTGAAACCACTGGGCAGGGTAGAACCGTTTTTCTACTGGACACCTCGGCAAGCATGCAAGCCATCGACGATGGCGAGACAGTCAACCGATTCGAAAAATCAAAACAACTGATCCTCGCCCGCATCGACTCCATGAGCGACACTGACACCGCCATGTTGATCACGTTCAGTGATCGTCCTGAAACAGTGCAGTCGTTTACAACCGACCGTGTTAGACTACGGAACTCGCTGAAGCGAATTGAAGTCACCAACCACACGACAGACATCCTCGGCGCCCTCAAAGCTGCTGATGGGCTGGCCAATCCACGTCGGTCCAGCGACATTACCGATGTGAATGACTTCCAGGTCGCAGACGCGAAACCCGCTGATCTGCTGATCTACAGCGACGGAGGCTTTCCAACCGTTACGGAATTTAGTCTCGGCAACCTGAAAACCGAGATCATTTCGATGGGCTCTCCAATTGTCAACAACTTGGCGATCACTGCGTTTTCTACAGAACGCAACACCGAACAACCGACTGAAGTTCAGGCCTTTGCGACGATCTCAAATTTCGGCAGTCAAAGTGTCGCTACCACCGCAACCCTGTCGATGAACGGCGAATTCCTGGATGCGGAGGCCATCGAGATTGAGGCCGGCGACCAGACAGGTCTGTCATTCACCATTGAAACTGACGAAGCGGCCAGTTTGGCTATTACCCTCGACCACAAAGACGATCTCGATATTGACAATACGGCCTATACCGGTTTGAGTCCGCTTCGCAACGTATCCGTGCTGGTCGTGACTGCGGGTAACACACCGCTGTCAGTGGGTTTACAAACAGAGAAGACAAGTAAAATCTGTTCACCGACTTTCGTTACTCCCTCTTACCTTCAAACCGATGAGTATGCACTGCGGGCTTCCTCAGGGAGTGACGACCTGATCATTTACGATGGGTGCGCACCCACGGTGATGCCAGCGACCAACACATTCTTCATCGCTGCGCTGCCACCCGCAAAAAGTTCCACCCTACGCGAAATTGCACCTGCCGATGCGTCTGCAGAACCTGTGACAGCACAGGAATCAGCCACGACACCCACTTCCCCTGCAAGCGATGGCGCGAACGACATACGCGGCTGGAAATGGTCCACGGAAAAATCATCCGTCAATCTGATCGATATCGAAAGAATGCACCCTCTGATGCGCTATCTCGAGTTGTTCTCACTGCTGATTTTCAGTGGGCGAGGAATCGAAGGACCGCCGGGTACCGTTGAACTTGTCGGCGCAGATATCGGGTCGGTGCTTTCCATCGCACCTCGTGATGGCTTTCAGGACCTGGTACTCGGTTTCGATATCATTTCCCGGGATGAAGAGGGCAATCCACAGACCAACACCAACTGGTACGCCGAGCGTTCCTGGCCTGTCTTTCTGTTCAACGTACTGCGTTATTTGGCCGGTGCCGCCAATGCTAGTGGCGCTCCTTCATACCGCCCCGGTGAAACGGTCCGACTGCGGCTCGAAAACTCGGTGCATGCCCCCCAAGTCAGTTGCAACGATGGGCCTCCGAAAACTGTCACGCCAAGCCCAAGCGGAGTGATTGAAATCGTCGACACGGAAATTCCCGGCAACTATCTGATCGAAAACAATTCACAACTGACTGACCGCTTCGCCGTCAATCTGTTCAGTTCGCGTGAAAGCTCAATAGCAGCAGTCAAAGAGATCGACATTGGTTACGAATCGGTCGCCTCAACTACCGGCGGTGTCGACCAACGCATCGAGTATTGGCGATGGGCCTTGATCACCATGCTGGGGCTGATCGCTGCTGAATGGTGGGTCTACAGTCGTCGCGTCGCCTGAACCCTCACCAGCACTGCCGCCAAGATATCGGCGCAACTGTCAACCTATCGTTATTAGGGCTGCGAATCCGCGTCGTCTTCCAGATCACCCTCAGTGATGATCGTAAACCCTTTCTCTTCCAGCGTCAGCATCGCCGTCTCGATATTATCGACCATGATTGCCACAGCTGGCTGCCCGTTAGGTCGCACGATCAGCGGGTAGGCCTGAATGATGTTCAGTTCCGCTTGCAGCAATGCTGTGCAGACCCGGAGCAGGGGTTGCGGCCCTGCTGGCAGCTCAACGCCAACGAGATCGGTTTCAATCATCGCCAACCCGCTGCGTTCCAGAATGTCTCGTCCCCGATCAGCATCACTGACCAGAAACCTTACGAAAGCGCATTCAGCGGCATCATTAATCGACAAGGCGCAAATTCGGATACCAGTGCCCTCGAATCGCCGAACCACTTCAAGCAATTGCCCGACCCGATTCTCGAGGAAAATCGTAAATTGGCGAATTGCCGGAAAGTTCCGGCCCCGCATTGTCTCAACAGCTATCCCTGAATCGTCCCCGATGCTCATTCCTGATTCACCCTTTGTTTCATGGAAACCCAAACCGCTGGTGGGTTTGACTGGCGTTTAAGTTCACCCGCCTTGACCAGCAGTAAAGAGTTTAGACTTCCATGTTGGTCAGGGTCAATTAAAAAGATCGGTATAGCACTGCTATCGACGTCAGCAATTCCCTTCCCAGCCAATGAGTTCATTTCCCAACTAGCCAATCCTGATAGCCAGTCATTCCGAACATTCCGGATAACACAAAACCTCGTCACTGCATTTTGCCCAGTTTTGACTTTAAGAGCAGGATCCTGCTCAATCGTCGCATCCGTTAGACTCCCGGCTACATTCGCAATTCCACCTCTGGAAACGCCCAGCATGCCAAATCCACCAGAACCTTCACTTCTTTCCCACCAGTTAGCGTTGCGTGTGAACTATCACGAAACTGATGGACAGCGCCGAGTTCATCATGCGAACTACCTCAATTATTTTGAGCGGGGACGGGTAGAAATGCTGCGAACCGCGGGGACAAGCTACCGGGAACTTGAAGAGACCGGATTGATGTTGGTGGTCAGCGAAATGAATGTCCGGTACCACTCGGCGGCGGAGTTCGATGACACATTGAGCCTGACCACTGACCTCATCGAGGTCCGCAAGGTCCGGCTTCGACATCGATACCGGCTGTGCAGGGGTGATGAGTTGATCGTCGATGCGGATTCGGTCATTGCCTGTATCGACCAGTTCGGACGCCCCAAACGTCTGCCACAAGCCCTGCTGAACCTTTAGCAGCTCTGGCGGATCTGCCGTTCAACCGACAATCCGATCATCTCCTGACAATGCTGCCGACCAACGGTCCGGGACAGTGGTAGCACCGGCAAGCCACCGCAAAATACAACTCCAAAACGTGTACCCATGTTCTCAGCACGTGCCCGAACAGCAATTCTGAGCAACCCTCCGTTGATACCTGAATCCACACGTCTTGGAGCCTTCAGTCGCCTCGGTTGGTGGGAAACGAAGTAACACCAACAAATGAACAGGTTTTCTTGCATGTAAATGGTCTCAAATCCCCCCCACAAGCGGGTTTCAGTTTGTCCCAAACCGGCAGTCACGGTACGCTAGTTCCTTGGGAAAACGCTTACCGTTACCCTTACGAGACGCTTGGAACCCATGCGTATCGCAAGAATTCGTAACAGACTGCAGACGCCACAGCCCGTTGCGCCCCTTGATATTGCAAAATCGGACATCACCCGTGGATCACAATCGCACCAACGCGACACCCCGATTGTGTTCCCACCAACGCCAATGTCGGTCACCGCGATGACTCAAATTGGCACATCGTCAAGGAAAATGTGAATGCAGGTTACTAGGAACAGCAACCTCGAAATCCCAGCTTCGTTAAAAGAGAAACTGCTGGTGTTTCGTCGCCGCGTCTGGTTTCTGAAATTGCTCGAAGCAGTCGCTGGGGCGGCCATTGGCATCCTCATCGGGTTTTTCCTGACGTACCTGCTCGACCGTCTTGTTGACACACCGAGACTAATTCGCGGGTTGATCCTGCTGTGTTCAGCCCTGACCTGCAGCCTGATCCCGATGGCTTTTCACCGTTGGGTGATGCGGCGCCGGAACCTTGACCAACTGGCCCGGCTACTTTCAGAGACGCAACCGGCAACCGGCGATCAATTGCTGGGAGTAATTGAGCTATCGGAGGATGCCTCGGAACAGTCTCGATCACCGGAACTGGTAGAAGCAGCGATCCAGCAAGTATCTGCCTCGGTTCAACAGCAGGATCTGTCAAAGGCAATTCCCAATCCACGGCACCGTCAACGCTCGATCGCAGCATGCTTGTTAGCTGCGACAGCGCTGCTGCTGCTCTTTGGGACCGCTGCAGCAGCTAAAAACGCATGGGTCCGTTTCCTGACGCCATGGTCGGATACACCTCGATACACCTTTGCTGCCGTTAACGCTCT
>Ga0315334_10000731_pt1 | contig 19963 bp, 20 predicted proteins | sample M150034915metaG_FD_205555 | JGI IMG/M metagenome (GOLD analysis project Ga0315334, IMG submission 205555) | Ammonia-oxidizing marine archaeal communities from Monterey Bay, California, United States - M1 500m 34915 | ecosystem: Environmental > Aquatic > Marine > Intertidal zone | place: USA... | reverse complement strand
GTGTAGTGATGACACATGGGGATGATAAAGGTTTACGTATACCACCAAAAATTGCACCAATACAGACTGTGGTAATACCAATTGTAAGAAGTGAGGAAGACCAGGCGAGAATAAAGGAATATGTGGACATTTTTTTAGGGGATCTAATAGAAGAAGGTGTGCGTATTGAAGTGGATTGGAGTAATAATTCACCAGGGTTTAAGTTTAATGAATGGGAGATGAAAGGTGTTCCGATCCGCCTAGAAGTTGGTCTGCGAGATATGTCAGATGAACAAGTGATTATTGTGCGTCGCGATAATGGGGAAAAACAGGCCGTTCAAGTAAAAGAATTGATAAGTATTATTCCAAAAATGTTAACTGAAATTCAATCGTCACTGCTACAGCAGGCTAAAGATTTCCAAAATGCCAATACAAATAGCGTAGATAATTATGTTGATTTCAAAAAAATAATTTCGAATGATGGTGGCTATATTCGCTGTGGTTGGGATGGTACTCCTGAAACAGAAGATGCTATAAAGAATGAGACCAAAGCTACCATCCGCTGCATCCCCTTTGATAGTGATCCCTCTGGTCTGAGTTGTATTTATTCTGGTAAAAAAGCGCAGCACGAAGTCGTTTTTTCAAAAGCGTATTAAACCTATTATATGATTATCCACTCTCCGGCGGTGGTTTTAAGACGCTTTTCTTATAGCGATACAAGTATAATTGCACGCTGTTTCACGCAGGAAATGGGAAAAATAAGCTTTATGGTGCGCGGTGCAAAGCGTAAAAAATCACCCCAGACTGCTTTCTATGAACCAATGAGCCATCTTGATCTGGTATTTTATTATAGTGAACGCCGTGATATGCAAACAGTAAGCAAGGCAAATTTTGCAACTACCTATAAAAATATTCATGGGGATTTAAAGCGTATTGCTTATGGTATGGCCGTTGTAGAGTTAACAGAAAAGACAATAACGGATCATGACCCACACAGCGAATTATTTATCGTATTACTAAATACACTTAATACAATTGATACGAGAGCAGAACAATTAAATTTGGTTTACTGGTATTATCAAATAAAATTATTAACACTACTTGGTTTTAAACCTGATTTGAATAACAGGGATCTCACCGGTTTAGTGTTACCTGACCCCACTAAGGGACCAAATAGTGCACAGATATTATCCTTTTTATTATCCGGCGACCTATCTGATACTGGTTTCCAGTCCAAATTAAACGAATTATCTGTTTCTCCTAAAGATCGTAAAGTAATAAGTCAGTATATAAATACTTGTTTGTATTACCACTTTGATGGCTTAAAAGAACTGAAATCACTTAGCGTATTAAAGGCCTTGGTAACTGTATGAATAGCATGGTATACACAGGCATATTAACTGCTAATGAAATACTTAAATATCAGAACAAGGAAAATCTATCTGTTTCACTGTATTCCATGCTGCAGTTGAAAGCGCCAGAAGTACCATACAGTAAAATGAGCCCCATTACAAATCCAAAGAATTTGTTTCTAAACAAAAAATTACCTGCTTATAATTAACTATGCGGTACCAATTTCAGTCTGAACAGGGAGATTTTTCCTTTCGCCCAAGGTTATTCACAGAGGCGATTAAAATCCTGATCGGGGCAAATATTATTATTTTCTTGCTTAAAATAATTTCTCAAAATCCCGCAACACCATTTTTCAATCCAGTAGTAGACCTCTTTGGTCTATCATCCAGTGCGGTATGGCCAAGAATTTGGCAACCATTCACTTATCTATTCATCCATAAGGATTTTCTGCACGTATTTTTTAATATGTTTGTCTTGTGGATGTTTGGTTCGGAATTGGAATCAATATGGGGTCGTAAAGCTTTTTTACGTTATTATTTTACAACCGGCGTAGGCGCTGGATTGGTATGGTTATTGTTAAATTTAAGTAACGCCAATCACACCCTTGCCGGGGCCAGTGGAGCAGTGTATGGCATATTACTTGCATTTGGTATGATGTTCCCTAATCGTACTGTATATCTGTATTTCCTTTTTCCAATTAAGGTCAAGTATCTGGTTATGTTTTTAGTAGTAACGGAATTTATTTTATCTATGAATACCGCTTCTGATATCAGTCACATTACTCATTTATCAGCTGTGGCTATAGGTTTTGTCTATCTACGTTACTTTTGGCGCTGGAAAGATATTCAATTTTCTATTCGGAAGTATGTCAGGGAATTTGGCCTAACTGTCCAGCATCAAAAAGAAACCCGCCGCGCCAAGCTAAAGCAGGAAGTAGATCAAATCCTCGATAAAATAAATGCGGTTGGTTATGATGGATTAAGCAAGGAAGAGAAAGAAACTCTGTATGCTACCAGCCGCAAATTGTACGACGATCGACAAAAAGATTAATTCCCCCACTGGTATAAATGGGCCAAACTTTTACGATATGACTCATAAAACCGGTTTAGTTGATTGTCTAATTCGGGATCACCAACTGCTTGGTGGCTAGGTAGTAATTCCAAGTTAATACCTTTCGCTATTAATCTTTCCGAAACCTCAACGCTGACGTTGTTACGGTTCTTTTCCTGGTTGTTGGCAATAAAGTGTTTCACGTAATCTACTAATAATAAGTAGTAGACCTAAATAAGTAGCGTGGTTTTTTGTTTATAGACATTCAGGACCTGTGGAGTGTAAAATTGCTCTACATGAAAAGAGCCTATTGTCATACTACTAATGATTACGTTTTAAGCGATGTTAATTACAAATATACTTTATTTATTCAATGAGACAGCGCCCGATATGTCTTTACTGCCAAATTTCATGTAAACTGTAGCTTATGGTTACATTATCTACAGAACAAGTTTCAGACTTTCAGGGAAATGGCTTTCTTATCGTGCGCAATCTGTTCGATGCCGAAGAAACTGGTATTCTTCGTGCCGCTGCACAAGCTGATTCTTCATTTGAAAACCATGTTCACGACATTGATGATGTTGATGGCTGCAAAGCCCAACTTGTGTTGTGGAATGAGGCCGGGGAGAATCTCTGGGGTGCCGTTGCCCGCAGTGAACGTATTGTCAATGCCATGGAGCAACTACTCAATGACGAAGTGTATCACTATCACAGCAAGATGAGCATCAAACAACCACACATCGGTGGTGCGTGGAACTGGCATCAGGATTACGGGTATTGGTACCAGAATGGCTGCCTCTATCCTGACATGGCTTCAGTCTTCATTGCATTAGACCCCACTATACGTGAGAACGGCTGTCTGAAGGTTCTAAAGGGTTCGCACAAAATGGGACGTGTTGACCATGACCGGTATGGCGGCCAGACCGGCGCCGACCCTGAACGCGTGAATGAAGCCATGAAGGTGATGGAATCAGTTTATGTAGAGTTGGAGCCAGGTGATGCTCTATTTTTTCACAGTAATCTCCTTCATTGCTCGGATCAAAACACCTCCGAGCATCAGCGTTGGTCCCTTATCTGCTGCTACAACACCAAGCATAATAATCCCTACAAAGATTCCCATCACCCAGGTTACCAACCCTTGGAGAAACTGCCCGATAGCGTTATCAAGAAAATGAGCTCCAAATTCTTTGCTGAGGAGACAGATTTTTGGACCCCCATGGAGGATGCCACAACAGGTGCCGGTAAAAAATCCAACTCATAACTTTGAGGGCGCTGTGAATCCCTTTTGTCAACACGACCTAGCAATGTAACAATCATTTTTTAAAGGTTAAATCAATTAAATTGTAACTTCCTATAATAATAAATAATATGTCTTACTTTATAATTTTGTAAAGGACAAGTTACTCTTTTTAAAGGTATAAGGAGCGTACATGGATTTTGGTACTCTAATTGGTCTATTCGCCGGTGTTGGAATTATCGCAACAGGTGTATTAAGGGGCGGCGGAGATTTATACTGGTTTTTTAGTTTGAATTCTGTTCTGATTGTATTTGGTGGTACCCTTGCTGCAGCCATGGTGAATTACCCGTTGAAAAACATATTAGGATTATTTGCTGTCTTAAAGAATGCTTTTTCCAGCGAGGAATATGATTATCAAGGCATAATTGGTGAATTGGTGGAAAAAGGGGAAAAAGCACGGAAAAATGGTGTGTTGTCCCTTGAGGCTGATCTCCCATCAATAGAAAGCACATTTTTACGTAATGGTATAGAGCTTGCTATTAATGAAAGAGATTCGGCTCGCTTACGTAATTATCTAAATCTGGAAATGAGTAATATTCAAAATCGCCATAAAATGGGTCAGGAAATTTTCTTTTATTTAGGTGCTTACGCGCCAGCTTTTGGAATGTTGGGTACGGTAATGGGATTGATTATTATGATGAACAATTTTTCAGGCGGTAGTGCGGCTGAATTAAATAGCTTTGATTTTGATGTAGCGAAAAAATTTTCTCAGCTACTTGGTGGTATGGGTATGGCCCTGATAACTACATTTTATGGGGTATTATTAGCAAACCTGGTGTTTTTACCAATTGGTGGAAAACTAACTCGCAAATCCCAGGAAGAGATGATGCTGAAGAGCATCGTTGTCGAAGGCATTATCAGCATTCATTCCAAAGAGCACCCAATATTAATGCGTGAGAAACTGATGACATTTGTTCCGCAGTCCGCTCGTCTAGAAAGCTAGTTTATGGCCATTGATTCTTTTGGTATGTCCGCTGAGGAGGCCAAGGCAAAAAGTACCGCCTGGGCCATTACCTACGCTGATCTGCTTACACTGCTGTTGACTTTCTTTATTTTATTATTGGTTATCCTCAATGATGCTGAAAAACACATTGATCGGGTAATCAATATGCTGTTGGATGAGACCTACCAAGAATTGAAGGAGAATATTGAATCGTCCTATGTATCTGTTGATCGGGTAACAAAAGGTGTGAAAATTACCATGGCAAGCGGTCGATTGTTCAAATCTATGGATGACGGTGTACAAACTCTAGTATATCCACTATTAAGGCAGATTGGCGGCATCGTTCGTGTATCAAAGTTGTTAAATGTAGATGAAGACGATCGCTTTAATAAATTATTAGGAGCTATAGAGAAAAAAGGCGGTTTTTTAAATGTGGAAATACGATGTGAAGGCCATACTGATGACTTGCCGCTACCCGAGCAGGTAAAATTCGCAAGCAATTGGGATTTGTCAACTTCACGGGCGTTGAATATTGTAAAACTCCTTAGTGAGTTCTCAAAAATACCGGAAAGCAAATTTTCTGCCATGGGGTATGGAGAATACCGTCCAGTTATACCGATCAGATCAATTGGTAAAAATGCAGTGGATATAAGAAATGCACGGGCGAAGAATCGCCGAGTAGAGATATATATGGATGCTTTTATTAAAAAGAATACACTCACCAATTAAATATAGCTGATGACCCGATTACTTATATTATTGATTGTTTTGCTGCTCAAGTTGATAGGTCAGGAAACCGAGGTGATTAAGAATACAAAAGTATATTTATCCCCTAATGCAAGTAGGGATAATGTTATAGCTGAAATATTTCCCGGATCTACGGTAAAAAAATTGAATAAAGATAAATCTGGTAAGTTTATCAAAGCCACCATAGAATTTTATATTCCTGTTGAGTCTCTTCTTGAAGGTCGCATTTCACATACAGTAGGCACTACACAAATCGCGGATAATTCGAAATACAAATTAATAGAGGTAAATCAAACTGGAACTCAGGTAGCGCTTAAGTTGCAGGTGACGAATATCAGCAGTACCAAGGAATTGGATTTCTCCGCAATGGTTTTATTGAAGGTTATTGGTAAAGGTAGTAATAAAGGGGAGTTAAACCCCTTCCAGGGTAAATATCAAGATCTGGCTATTATTGCACCCCTAGATCATGTGATTGCTGAACTATTCTATGATTTTAAGTCAAAGCCGAAAAATGTGGAATTGGTATGTACTGGTAAAATGGGTGGAGATCGAGTCTACTACACTTTGGGTTTCTAAATTACTCGGGTTTCCTTTCAATTACCTTAAATACTTTTTCACCCTTTTTTGCCATTCTAAATCTTTCCCGAGCAAGTTGTTCAATATATTTTGAATCGGTAGTGAGCTTATTTTTCTCTGCTTCTAAAGTTTGTTTCTTCTCTCTGAGCGCAGTAATTGTAGCTTGTATCTCGGATCGCTCAGAACGCAAGAGATATAATTGATATATACCATGATCTCCAAAGAAAAAGATTATTAGCAACATTAATGCGCCAATAATAAGAATAGCGCGGATCATTTGCTGCTGGATTTGTTGTACTTGCTTATTATTTTGACGTTTTCGTTTGGGATTGCTTCTCATTTTCCTCCTAAAACTTCTTTACCGGGGAATTTGCTATTTCCTCCAATCATTTCTTCTATACGTAGCAGCTGATTATATTTGCAAATACGATCTGTACGCGAAATACTTCCAGTTTTAATTTGACCGACACCAGTCGCTACTGCAAAATCTGCTATAGTTGTATCTTCAGTTTCACCAGATCTATGAGAAATAATCGCACCAAAACCAACTTCATTTGATAATCTAATGGTATTGAGTGTCTCCGTAAGTGTGCCTATCTGATTTAATTTTATTAAAATTGCGTTCATTGCTTGTAAATCAATAGCTTTTTGTAATCGATCAATATTCGTTACAGTTAAGTCATCTCCAACGATTTGAATCTTGTTTCCTAATTCATTATTCATTGCTACCCAACCTTGCCAATCATTCTCAGATAATCCATCTTCGATTGAGACGATTGGATATTTATCGACTAGTTTCTGATAGTATTGAATCATTTGATCTGGAGAAAGAGATTTATTCTCAGATGCAAGCTCATAGCGTTTTCCATCGTAAATTTCACTGGCTGCTACATCTAGTGCTAGTGAAATATCTTCACCCACCGAGTATCCAGTTTTATCAATGGCCATTAGTATAACTTCTATCGCTTCCTCATTTGATCTTAAATCTGGGGCAAAACCTCCTTCATCTCCGACAGCTGTATTAAGCCCACGTTTTTGTAGAACTTTCTTTAATTGGTGAAAAATCTCTGCACCCATCTGCAGAGCCTGCGAAAAAGAAGATGCGCCGATTGGGAAAACCATGAATTCTTGAATGTCAACATTATTATCAGCATGACTTCCGCCGTTAATAATATTCATCATCGGGATTGGCATAGTATAGTTGTTATTCCTACACAGATATTCAAAAAGGGGTTTATTGGATGATTTGGCTGCGGCTTTTGCAACCGCAATTGAGGTACCAAGTATAGCATTTGCTCCAAGCCCCGATTTATTTTTCGTACCGTCCAATGCAATCATATTTTGATCTATAGTTTCTTGTTGCGCTGCATCCAGACCCTTAATAGCATTTCCTATAATGTTATTTACATTGTCAACAGCATTTCGCACTCCTTTGCCTAAATAACGAGATTGATCGCCATCGCGGAGTTCTGCGGCTTCGTGCTCTCCGGTTGAAGCGCCAGACGGTACACTAGCGCGCCCGATACTATCATCCTTAAGAATTACATCTACTTCAATAGTTGGATTACCTCTAGAATCCAAGATTTCACGAGCGGCAACCGTTGCAATAGTTGAATCAGACATATAAACAGTAAATCATTTTCTCCAAATTAGAGCAAATATTTATCTGATATCAACTCTTAAGCTGGATAAAATTTTGGAACAAACCACCATAACTTATTCGTTAAATTCTTACTTAAAATGCAAGTTAAGAGATTTAACGTAAAATTTACAAAGGCATGGGATCAAATGGTCTGGCAAGCGAATAACGGCACAATATTCCACACCCGTCAGTTTTTGGCTTACCACCCGCAAGATAGATTTGTTGATCACAGCCTCATTTTTTATAAAAAGAATAAACCCTATGTTTTATTCCCAGCAGCAGAAGTAATCAAAGTACAAAATAAGATGCTGATATCTCATCCTGGTGCATCAATGGGATCATTTGTAGTCCCCGAAGATCTTTCTATTGCTAACGCACTTGAATTAGTAGAAGCACTTAATAGTTACGCCAAGAATCAGGGATTTTCTGGGGTAAGAATTACCCTTCCACCAACTATTTATAACAAAAGACAATCAAATTATATTGATTTTTCACTTCTGCAATTTGGCTACCAATATTTGAAGCGGGAAGTAAGTAGTATCTTATTTTTAGAAGATTCTATTGAAGAAAACTTGGCAAAATTTAATCCTGCTCATCGACGGGCCGTACGCAAAGCACAGCGTATGAACGTGGATGTACGGCAGACCGATGATATTGAATCATTTTATGAAATATTGCGGAAAAATCTGAAAACACGTCATGGCGTAAAACCCACGCATACTGTAGCAGAGCTAAAGAGTCTGCAAGCTTTATTCCCCGATCATATACAGCTTAATGGAGCATTTGTTAAAGATAATATGATTGGGGGAGTAGTGAATTTTATTGCCAATAATGATGTAATTCTTGCTTTCTATATTAGTCATGATGAAGACTATCAGGAATATCGACCAATTAACTTATTGTTCTATGAAATTTTTCGTTGGGCAATATCAAACAATTATTCTGTTTTCGATTTTGGGATTTTTACAGTCAATGAAGAACCAAACATGGGCTTAGCCAAATTTAAAGAAAAATTTGGTGCCAGTGGCATCTTCAGAGACACTCTGGATTATCATTTTTAATCAATTGTGATAAAAGAGATAAAAGCACTTACGTTTAATACGTTGATTTATGGTGCTGGCCATATTTTGGCACGAATTGTCACTTTTTTATTACTGCCGTTATATACCAACCTTTTTAATCCAAATGATTATGGGGTTATATCATTGGCCTATACATTTATGGGGTTCATGAGTGTTGTGTTGCATTATGGCCTGGACGCAGCTCTCTTGAAACGATATGTACAGTCTGATGTATCAGAAAAAACTGCTTATTTAACATCGGCTTGGTTTTCGTTTTTAGTTACATCGATTGGTTTTGGGTTATTAATAACCCTGCTCCGGAGTTGGCTGAGCCCGACCATTCTCGGGTCAACAGATGATAGGTTAATGACATTAGTAGGCTGGATAATTGCCTTGGATATAATGTGGTCGATTCCGCAATTAATTTTCCGCGCAGAGGAAAAACCTTATATATATATAACAAACAGCCTGCTGAATGTATTGGGATCGCTGACGTTGAATTTGTGGTTTGTATTAAAATTGGGAATGGGAATATATGGTGTTTTGTTAAGTAATTTTATTGTATCCGGGAGTCTTTTTTTACTGACATTGCCCGCTATTCTAAAACGTATTAAATCATCTACAATTTCTGTATTAGCATGGAAAAAAATGATGCGTTTTGGCCTACCCTTTCTTCCTTCAGGTATATTTGCGATGATAATGGAATTGGCTGACCGTTATATTCTGAAAGAAATGACAGACTTGACTACTGTAGGTATTTACAGTGCGGGGTATAAATTGGGAATGCTAATGATGTTAATCGTAATGGGATTTAATATGGGTTGGCAACCATTTTTCCTTAAATCGGGTAGTACAACTGAACAAAAGCCGCTATTTTCTAGAATTACTACGTATGTACTGGCAATATTGGGATTTATCTGGATTATTTTACTGGTCTGGGTGGATGATATAGTTCGGATCCAGTTAGGCAATATTACAGTTTATGGCGTCGCTTATTGGGCTTCCACAAATATTGTGCCTTGGGTCGCACTTGGATATGTATTCCACGGTTTATATTTGTTGCAATTACCGGGGATCTTTAATCAGGAAAAATCAATATGGGTAGCAATTACTAGAGCTATTGGTGCTCTAAGCAACGTAGGATTAAACATTTATCTTATTCCATATTATGGTGCGATTGGCGCTGCCATTGCTACTTGTATATCATTTATGGTAATGGCAGTGATACTATTTAGTGTTAATCGCACCATTTATCCAATAGATTATGAGTGGTCTCGCTTGTTAAAAATTGCAATCCTAATGATTACTGTTTATTTATTGCATGTTGTAAGTAGTCATGATCTTTTTGTTAAAGTAATGTTAACCTTATTTTATCCCGTTGGTTTAACAATGGTGGGGTTTTTTAATTATAGCGAGCGAGAATGGATTCGGCGATCCCTTAGTGTTTGGCCCGATCAATCGAATTGATTGTATCTGTGATATGGGCAACATATGCTTTATCTCCATATTCTTCTATGGCAATCTGGCGAATTTTATTGGGATCATAAGTTGAGTAGCGATAAATCATCTTCTGCATTGCCTTTGCTAATTTAAACGAATCATTTCGCTTCACTAGCATACCAGTTTCAAGCGATACAATTGATTCTGGCCCTCCGCAGCGTGTCGCTATTACCGGCAAACCCGCCGTCATCGCCTCTACAAGTGCAACGCCAAAAGTTTCCACTTCACTAGATAATACCAGTACATGATGGTGACTTAGCATTTCGGCCACAGCAGGTTTTTTCTGATACCCGGTAAAGTTAACACGCTTGCTTATGTTGAGTTTTCGTGATAATAGCTCCAAATTATCTTTTTCCGGTCCATCTCCAACAATTGTAAGGACTGCATCAGGCATATTTTCGATCAGTTTAGCAAAGGCGTTGATCAATATGTCTAACCTTTTTTCCCGGCGCAATAAAGCAATCGCAATAAATGTAAAAGGGCCTTCAATATTTTCTGTTCTTAGCGTGAATGATTGCACATCCGCAGGATTGGGGATTAGCACGATCTTTTCATCACCAATATTAAATTCTGACTGAATATTATTTTTTAATGCAACACTGGTGGCGATTATTCGCGAAGCATAATTGTAGCTGTTATTAATACATGCTTTTTGAAATGCTGTCCATCCATCAGCAATGATAAATTCTTTTAGATGTTCAGAAACCATATAGGGGATTGATTGCTCATGAAGATATTTAGCCAGCGCCGCTCCTGCAAAAAGTGATGAATGGATAAATACCAGATCTGGTTTCCCTTGTTTGGCAATGATACGTTGGACCAATGCTGAAATAGATTTTTTATAATTTTTGAATGCTTGTTTAGGTAGCTTGGGGTAGGGATTGAGCGCCTCTGTTTTATATACAATCATTTCATTATCACTTATTGGCATGCCGTTATTTTGATCTGGTATGAATTTTAGCACATCACGGGCAGAGTGTACAATGTGAGCAGCAATTGTTATGTCGAAACCATGGTTTTGCAGTATTAGCGCCCGTTCCCGAAAAAATGTACCGCTCTCTGGGTGGATATTAGATGGGTACCAAGATGGTATAATTAACAGCTTCATTGAATTTGATGTGGTTGTAAATTTACTTTCATTATGATTCAAACCATCAATGAAGATTAATCGATGTTGGTTAGTATTTAACCTTCGTTTTGCTAACTTGAAATGATTCAGGAACTAACCGGTTCCAATTTTCTTTAATCAAGAAAAATTATGAAAATCCTTTATATATCTCCTGAAAATACCGTTGGCACATTAAGTTTGTGGAAAAAAGCACATGAAGCTCAAGGTAATAAATGTGAGTTTGTTACACTTTTTAAGGCGCGGAATGATTTTGATTCTGGCATATGCTTAAATCTGCCATTCGTCACGGCAAAACCTTGGTATATAACTGGCCGCCATAAATATTACCAGTTTTATAGAGGTCAGTTGGGCGATTACAAAGAAAAGGATGGTTTCCCTCCAGTATGGAATCCGCACTCCAAATTGGAAAAATGGTATTTTAGTTTTCGCGATTGGCTGTGGCATTTTAAAATAGAACCAACTATTGAACAATACCAATTATTGGACTTCGACATAATTCATCTTGAATGGGGGCTTGAGTTTTATCGGGATTGTAGTTTTGTTAAACGTCTTGTTGATTTAAATAAGGCAATTACCTGTACTTATCATGGACAAGATTTACGTACCAGAGGCGTTCTGCCAGCGATTGACAAGGTAAGTAAATTAAATATGACCAGTGAAGTTGATTTGCTTGATAAACATCCCAATATGAAATATATGTTTTTGCCTTTTGATATGGATCAATTTTTGCCCAATGTTACATTGAATGACCCAATCCGCGTTTGTCATTGCCCTACAAATCGGCATTATAAAGGGAGCGATACGATTATTCCGATATGCGAGCAACTGGCAAAAGAACAGAAAATTGAATTTATTTTGTTGGAAAATAAACCGTTTAAAGAGGTACAGAGAATTAAACAAACGTGCGATATACTCATTGATCAGGTTCATAATCGCGGCGGGTGGGGTTATGGTATGAATTCGGTGGAAGCGTTGGCAATGGGTCTTTGTTGTGTGACGGAATTAGTGCCTGAATATGTGGAATTTATTCCAGATCACCCATTTATTAATGTGACTGGCGATACTCTTTACGAAACGCTGGTCGATCTAATCAGCAATAATGAGAAAATAATAAAATACCAGAGAAAAGGTCGATCTTGGGCACAAAAACACCATGACCTTCACCAAACTGCAGATATATTGTATCGTTATTATAAAGATCTAGGTTGGTTATGAATGAATTAGCAACAGTTGCTATTGTTGTCCCCTGTAATAATGTGGCACATATTGTTGACCAATGTATTAATAGTCTTATTCGGCAAGAATACCCTAAGGATAAATTTTCTATTATAGCAGTTAACGATGGATCCACAGATAATACAAAAGATCATCTTGAAGTTTTTAAAACGCAACCAAATTTTTATTTATTTGACCATGAAAAAAATAAAGGACTATCAGCAACACGAAATACCGGTATAAAAAACAGTCAATCGGAGATTGTATGTTTTTTGGACAGTGATATGATCATACAGCCTGACTGGTTGCAACTAATAGTTGCTGAATTTGTTGCTGAAGAAGTTATCGGTGTTATCGGAGATACAACACTGCCAAAGGGAGAAGATCCGAATATATTGGACCATTATTTTTACAGTGCTGAACGTGGCGCGCGGCAATTTGAAGAAAATTCAGCTATCGGTTGGAGATGGTTTCTTTTCAATAATACAGCTGTGAAAAGATCTGCCATTAAAAAAACGGGTCTGTTTGATGAAATATTTACTTCATATGGAGGCGAGGATACTGATATGGCGATACGTTTATGGCGCAATTTTCCTGATGCATTACGCTTTTCCTCAAAAATAAACGCAGAACATCATCATAAAAGAACCTTGAATCAATTTTGCAAACAGATGGAAATATATGGTCAGACCAATCTCCCGCTTTTGTTGGATAGGTACCCAGAATACAATAAAGAATTAGCAGGCGATTGGGTAAGTACTTGGAGAGGCAGATTATTATTCAATATACTTTTTAGTAAGCTTTTGCGCTTAATTAATATAATTTTACCTAATATTAAAATAATACGGTATTTGATTGTTTATAGTGTTATCTGTGGTGCTCGAAAGGCAAATTATCGTCGGTGATTATTTGCTACGGCATTCAAATTAGTTACTTAGTTACATTAATCATTATATATTTATTTTAATTCTAATGTTGAAATATATAGAAATGTTCTTAAATTTGGTTAATTCAATGAAGATATTCGTAGAAACGAATACAACGCATACCATGAAACGGGGAGAATAGTCCCCGTTTTTCTTATGAACCAAATCAAGGAGGAACAACATGGCTGATCTGTCATCAACCGTTAATTCCGTAGTCGGTGGAATTGTTAGTCTAATTAAAGGACTAATAGTTTTCTTTGTCTTTGCCAATATCCTATATCCAACAGGAATGGATCCAGTATTGGGTCTTACCGAACTGGTGAATTCCTTTATGGATGGCGGCCTAGCAGGCCTACTCGCACTGTTAATATTTGTTTCTTTCCTGTAGGTTGAAACAATAGGGTATGACGTTGGGCTCTCTTTTTGAGGGCCCAAACTCTGCCTTAACATATAGGAGGATAAATATGAATGATGCGATAGCAAAACTTACTGGTTGGATTACCGAATTATCTGATTTACTAATTAGTTTAGTAGTCCTCGGTATAGTCGTTGGCATATTGTTCAACGATCCTTTCGGTGTCATCGCAGGTGTAGGTAACTTATTCTCGCAAATAGGTGATAATGGATTAGCGGGTTTACTAGTTCTATACCTGGTTTATATGATGTATCCGAACAAATAAACCGATTGTCACGTTAATTAATGAAAACGCCCCATTATAAGGGGCGTTGTCATTAATATATCATATTTCTGATTATCTAATAATTAATATATAAACTTTGGCCGTGGGCAACGTGGTTATTCAAATAAAATTACTAATGTATTTAGTTGTTTTATGTTTAATGAGCGGGTGTAATGATTACAACTTTAGCCAATTAGACTTACTCCCCGAAACGAATATAAAAACAGCATTGGATAATTTAACCGTGCTGATTCCCCATAGGTACAAGGAAAGGATCACGAGACGCTATAAAGATGGGTCTCCTGCCATTATTCGTACCTATGATATAATGTACAATGATCTAAAGAAAGAAATACGCTATCACCAGACAGGTCCATTACTACATGAGGCAATATATACAAATGGCACCATTTCTCCTCACAATTCGGCTATATGGTGGTATCCTAATGGTAATCGTGCCTCTTTACTCATAATTGATGATGATTTTAATATGGTTCAAGGTACTATTTGGTATGAATCGGGACAGATCCAATTTCATTTTGAAGGTAGTGATTATTACTGGTGGAATGAGACTGGTAGAATAGATCGTAGCGGCAGTCTTATTGATTCTAGTTGGTCCCTACCTGTGTGGTCGTATCGCGGTCGTTTTATTGGTACTCGCCAACTTACACAACGTGAAAATCGTTTTTGGATAGAAAAATGGGTTCTTTTTGATAAGGATTTACAACCTGCAATAACAGGTAATGTTGCGTGTTCAATGCGTGATAGCTCTATTGTTGATAGAATTATTAATGAAGAATGGTTGTTGCTTGATTCGTCTAAAAGTGTAGCAGAATTACAAATAGCCGCCCAAAGGTTACTTAACTCCATTCACGGAGGTACTCATTTTATTGCTGGATCTGATTGGTATTTAAATGATGGTGTAGATTTATTAGAACCAATAGATCGCTTTGGAGGTAATGAAAACTTAATATCATTTATCGGCGGCGAGACCAGTAAGTATTTTAAAGGAAGACAATTCAATCAGAATTATTATTTGGAATTTTTCCCAGACGGTTATTTTACACATTTATGGTACGATCACTACACTGATACAGGATATTTCAGCATTAGTCCTTCCGGCAACCGCTTGTTTTTACATTATGAATCAGGAATCTATTCGGGTGAAATCCATGTAATTGATATAATAAATTATCGTAAAATTCATTATCGATTTCGGAATTGTTCCTATTTCATTGCCCCAAAACGCAATGAACTTACCTTGAATAGCTAGTATCATTATCCTCATTAATGTTGTGCTTTTTATATATACAATTTTCAGGGGTCTTTGATAAATAAGGTGCGTTAATTTTACAGGCTAGTTTTTAGTTAGTGCATTTGCAATCAATTAAGTCCGGGAATAACTTCGTACCTATGAGCGCCAGATTTTTCAAAGGTTTATCCACCTTTTTACTTTATATATCTATTTCATTCACTGAATCAGCTAGCAGTGCATCTATAGATGTATTGAATATGATCGATCAAAAGGATAATGAACTAGCCATATTGGATGGAGAACAAGAACCTTATGTGTCCGTAAAAGAAGTTTCCAAACTTTTCACAGATAGGTTGCCATTTGAAAATGCAGCGCGACAAAAGATCGTACTATACATAGGTAATCAACGTGTTAAGATATCAAAATCATCTAGCTTCTTGGTTATTGATGATCAGGTTTTCCAGATGTCCAAACATGCTATTGGTAAATATGATGAAATTTATGTGCCCGCAGAATCTTTCTTTTCAATATTGAAACAGAGCATACTTCCAGGTTTAGATTATGATGCTGCCAAGAGACTGCTTAGCCTGAATCTGATCGAATTCAATATTAATGGAGTCGCTATCGAGCAGAAGTCTAATGGAACCATATTGCGGGTTAACACATCGCGGCAATTTTCTGATGGTGATATTAGTTCGTTCGTGAATAATAATGGCTGGTTTTACCTTACAATAAGAGAAGGCATTATTGATACATCTATGATAAAGAAAACTGATATCAGGGGTCTAGTTACAAAAGTAACATCAAATCAGTTTAATGAATCGGCACAATTGGCTTTTCGACTGCGGTCCGATATTATTGGTCATGAGGTGTACCAAAGTAGTGATCCAAATGCTATTGTAATAACCTTAAGAACACCATTTAAAAAACTCGCATCGCATATTAAAGATATGAAAGACCGCTGGAGATTGGATACGGTTGTGCTTGATGCTGGGCATGGAGGTAAAGATCCAGGTACTATTGGGAGAAAAGGGACAACAGAAAAAGACATTGTATTAGATATCACAAAAAGGGTTGGATCTTTCTTGGAAAAGAATACCCATATCAATGTAGTATATACCCGCGAAGAGGATGTGTTCATTCCTGTTTGGAAACGAACAAAAATTGCTAATGAATCTAATGGAAAATTATTTGTCAGTATTCATGTCAATTCTAACCCAAACCGCAGTGTCCGTGGTTTTGAGACCTATCTACTTAAACCAGGTAAAACTGATGATGCTATAGAGGTAGCATCAAGGGAAAATGCCGTAATAAGGATGGAGGAGGGCAAAGCTAGGAAAAAATATAATGCCATGACTGGTGAAAATTTAATTATGGCAACGATGGCACAAAGTATGTTTATGAAGGAAAGCGAAGATCTTGCTGCATACATACAAGAAGAACTAGACCCTTTACTTGATTCGCCAAATCGCGGATTAAAACAATCTGGATTTTATGTATTGATTGGCGCCAGTATGCCGAATGTACTTGTAGAAGCCGGTTTTATTTCTAATCCCAATGAAGAAAGGAAGTTAAAATCTGTTGCTTATAGGAAAAAGGTGGCGAAAGGTATTTATTCTGGAATAATGCGGTTCAGGAAATCAAGGGAACAAGTAATGGCCGAAGGTTGATGTCTGACAGTCGACCAATTGGCGTATTCGATTCAGGTTTGGGGGGGCTAACTGTTGCGAAGGCCATAAAAGAAAAATTACCGAATGAAAACATAGTTTACTTAGGTGATACTGCGCGGGTACCCTATGGTAATAAAAGCACATTGTTAGTTACAGGTTACGCTAATCAGATAACGAATTTTCTCCTAAGTGAAAATGCGAAATTAATAGTAGTAGCTTGTAATACAGTATCTGCCCTTGCGCTACCAACATTACAATCTGAGTTTCAAGTACCAATTCTGGGAGTGATTATTCCAGGGTCACAAGCTGCGATTCATGCAACACGTAATAAGAATATTGGGGTAATTGGTACTATCGCAACAATTAATTCTAGTGCGTATACTGCGGCTTTAAATGAAATCGAATCATCAATACAAATTACTGCACAGGCGTGCCCATTATTTGTACCACTTGTGGAAGAAGGTTGGTTGAATGGTCCAGTGCCATCAGAAATAACTGCCACTTACTTAAAAAATATCAATGTGGCAAACGTTGATACATTGATCCTAGGCTGTACTCATTATCCGTTGTTGAAACCAATAATTAAGGATCATGTTAATGATAATACTGTTCTCATTGATTCAGCAGAAACTGTAGCTGAAGAGGCAGCAATTATACTTATCGAAAAGAAAATGAGTGCGGATAGTAACAACAAAGGACTATTGAAATGTTTTGTTACAGACTCCCCCACTAAGTTCGAGAGCATAGCTGAACGTTTTTTGGGATATTCGCTTGATAATGTCCAAACGGTACCCATTCACTAAGATAGATAATCTTTTAGAACATTTATATGGACTGCGCCGGCTAGGTATAAAAGTTGGCCTAGAACATACAAATGAGTTACTAAGACAGTGTGGCAATCCGCACCGAGGATTGAAAACAATTCATATCGCTGGGACAAATGGAAAAGGATCTACAGCTGCTATGATCCAGGCAATCCTGCGTGGAAATGGTTTAAAAGTGGGTTTGTATACATCACCTCATTTAATAAGGTTCAACGAACGAATTAGAATCAATGGGTTACCTATCTCAGATAAATCCATCATTGACTTTATGACGCAATTCAACAGCGCTATTGATGAAGTAGAAGCAACCTTTTTTGAAGTAACTACAGTACTTGCATTACATTATTTCTCGAATCAAGAAGTTGATGTTGCCGTGATTGAGACAGGGCTTGGTGGAAGATTGGATTCAACAAATGTAATTGAACCAGAATTGACAATCATTACATCCGTTGATTTAGACCATCAACATATACTCGGCGAAACCCTGATAGACATAGCTGTGGAAAAAGCGGGAATTATAAAAAAACAAACACCAGTTTTAGTGGCTTCTCAAACACCTGAAGTAATAGATGTGATTCGTAAAAAAGCCCAAGAGAGCAATTCACCGATTATATATTGTAATGAACCTCAAAAAATTATTATTGACCACCATTCAACAGGTTTCGAATTGGATAAAAAAAAATATTCCGTTCCTTTAATTGGTGCCCATCAGGCAATAAATGCAGGGTTAGCAATTAGGGCTGTAAATCATCACTTACCTGATATGAAACAGAAAGAAATACAATCTGGCTTGAGTAATACTAAATGGTTTGGTCGCTTTCAACCACTTATAAAAAATTTGCCTATTTATTATGATGTTGCCCACAACCCTGGTGGAATTCGTACGATTCGCGCTACCTTAGACATCCTTAACTCGAAAGTTACTAATGGAATAATGGTACTAAAGAATGACAAAGATGTTGATCAAATAGCATTAGGGTTAGATGGCTTATTTAATAAATTATTTGTAGCCAGTATTCCAGAATCAGAATTAATGGATGAACAATCGCTATTTAATGCGTTAAAAGCTCAAAATCTAAATTGCAATATTATGGATTCAATAGAAAAAGGATACACTTACCTTTATGACCGTGCATTAAAAGGTGAAAATGGTATCATTTTTGGTAGTCATTATGTGGCAGAATCAATTTTCAATTATTTTGAAATTAATTTTGACAATGGAAGTATATAGTGTAATTTGTAGGACTGGGTGGCTTCAAAGCGCACACGCATTTTCCCCCTATAGATCTTTTAAGAATATACTAAGTATTTAAAGGAACCATCTTTATGGATGTTACAGAACTGCAATCCAAAAATATTGCTGATTTAACCAAATTTGCTCAAGATCTTGAGATTGAGCAGTTCGCTGGCTTAAGCAAACAGGAGTTAATTCTAAATATCCTGGAAGCTCATAATAAAAAAGAAGGCATTATGCAGGCCCGCGGGGTTTTGGAGGTGTTAAAGGAAGGTTACGGTTTTTTACGCAGTCCGGATTTTAATTATCTTCCTGGCCCAGATGATATTTATGTAAGTCCATCACAAATAAAACGTTTTGGTTTACGAACTGGACATCAGGTGTATGGAGAAATACGACCTCCAAAACAAAAAGAACGATTTTACGCACTCTTAAAGTTAGAGTCTGTGAATGATTACCCTGCAGAGGATATAAAAAAAACAACTCTATTCGATAATTTTACACCTCTATACCCAGAAGAGAAGTTTAATCTTGAAGTAGACAAAAAAGACATGTCTACCCGCATAATGGATCTTATATCACCCATTGGTAAAGGTCAGCGTGGGCTAATTGTCGCCCAACCAAAAACAGGTAAAACGATCCTTTTACAGAAAATTGCTAATGCTATTAGAACTAATCATCCAGATACAAAATTACTCATCCTGTTGATCGATGAACGACCAGAGGAAGTAACAGATATGAAACGTAGTGTAGACGCTGAAGTAGTAAGCTCGACCTTTGATGAACCGCCAGGACGACATGTTTCTGTTGCTGATATGGTCATTCAAAAAGCAAGGAGATTGGTAGAGTTTGGAGATGACGTTGTAATTCTCCTGGATAGTC
>Ga0315334_10000728_pt1 | contig 19993 bp, 15 predicted proteins | sample M150034915metaG_FD_205555 | JGI IMG/M metagenome (GOLD analysis project Ga0315334, IMG submission 205555) | Ammonia-oxidizing marine archaeal communities from Monterey Bay, California, United States - M1 500m 34915 | ecosystem: Environmental > Aquatic > Marine > Intertidal zone | place: USA... | reverse complement strand
CCAACCATACCGCACAACCCCCAATATCATTCGGGTTGACATTTCTCCTTAGTGGAGAATTGGCTTCTACGTGGTCCAATATTTTACTAAAGCCTGGAATGCCCCCTGCCGCCAAAGTTGCAATTGGTCCGCTTGAAATGGCATTTATTCGGTGCCCTTCAGGTCCGAGGTGACAGGCTAATTCCCTCGTCCAACTTTCAAGGCTCGCCTTTGCAATACTCATGATTCCATAAGATGGAACAAAGCGGGTGCTTGCAGCATAAGTAAGAGTGATAGTAGAAGAATTAGGATTCAGATAGGGGAGGGCATGTCGTACGCAACGTTGTAGGCTATGTGCAGAAACTGTCATCGCTGTATTGAGGTCTTGGTCTTCAACAAAGATAACTGGTCTATCGAAGCAACCCCTAGGTGCAAATCCAATAGCATGAATTAAAATATCTGCCTTTACACCTGGATGATCTTTTGCAAATGCGCTAAAGAATTCTGCTGTAGTTTCATCTTCAATAACATCCAGAGGGTAGAATCCATCAATTGCATCCAACTCGTCTTTCAATTTGAAAACTCGACTCATGAATCGCTTTTGATAACCAAGATACAAAGTCACTCCAGCCTCTGCCAGACTTTTGCATATCCCCCATGCAATACTGTCTTCACTTGCAACACCGAATACGAAGGCTACCTTCCCTTGAAGTCCGAGCATATCTACACCTACCCTATGGGTAGGTGTTGCTCAGCACACCCCGTCTTTGACTGTTGGGGTAGAAAAGGTTGCGCAATGCAACGCTTTTGATTGTTCCAAAGGAAGTATTGGTGCAGGAATTACACTGCTTCGGCATTTGAAGGAATCAGAGATCAAAGTCGAAGTCATCATCATCCCACTCAGCAGAAGCAGAAGAACCGCCTCGCTTCAGAACTTTCACAAGAATAATTAGAACAACTAAGAGAGCCAATAATCCACCTCCGGCATATATTAGCTTCATGTTCTCTTCTGAAATATCATCTGTCAAGCCCCCAAGTCCAAATCCACCTTCATCAGGCACACTTATTGAGACGCTGACATAAGTATCCCCACTGGACTTCTTTAGGCCTTGTCCTTTTGCCTCTGCATAAACTTTTATTTTCAATTCCGCGCTTTCTTCAAAGTCATCAGATACCACGCACTGCAAAACATTTTGATCAACGTAATCACTGGTTTCAAGTGTTAATATAGGAAGCGTTGGATTACAAACTATACCTTTCAAGGCCAGTTCCTCAGCATTGCTAACGATGAAATCAACTTCAATCTCAACATTTCCTGTATTCCTAACTTTGGCTGATATATTGAATGAGCCTCCCGGTGCACTATTCAAAGTCAGACCAGTAGAAGTATATTCAAAGTCAATAAAGTCCATTATCTCAACTTGGACATTCGCATTGGTTGATTGTTGAATGTTTTCATTCAAGGCGAAAAGCCCTGCTTTCGTTACTGTTGCATTTATCTCAAAAGAAGCAGTTTCACTTGGCGACCTGATATCTGCTTCAAATTTTACATCCACTTCCTCCATTCCATTGGCTGGGATAACCAGTAAAATATTTCCAAGTGTAGCATCGATATTATTCGATCCATCGGAAATTGACAATTCCACTGTAACTTCATACAAAGCTTTGTTCTCTACTTGACAATTTGAAAATCCTTCACCACTTTGACCAGGGCTTACATCTAATTTAATGATTGAAGGTTGGCAAGTAATCGAGGCTTCTGGAGTAATCTGTGCACTAGCATTTGAACTAGCCCAAAGAATCAGTAAAAGGCCCGAAAAACCAAGGAATATCACTCTGCGAAGGCTCCGCATGTACCTATCCCGCCGTCTATCCGTCATATGGTTGTCGCGTCTATGAAGTGGATGAATCAAATTTGTGGGCCGTAGATTTTCTCAGGTAAGTGGTGATGAATAAGCATTAATTGCTCCTCATCAAGTCCCGCTTGAACGAGGGCTTGGGTCCTCTTTGGAACGGTTTTTGGCCCTAATACAGCGCCCGGCCTTCGTGGGTCATCCATGTAATCAGTTTCCATCAAAAACCCATCTAAGCAATTGCCAATATTTTGCATTATTTTCTCAACACTTCCTTTGCCAACCACCACTGAAGGAACCAAGCCAACAGTTGTATCTCTATCGATATCTGGTGGAGCGTGATGTCTGATCAACTTGCCTCTTGCTAAACCTTCATCGTCAGCCATTTTTGCTAGATTTTCATAAGTTGATGCACCCTCTCCCTCGACATGCAATTGTAGGGCAAAACCTTCTTTTTTGGCTCTACGGAAAGTCCAACTCAACAATTCATTGGCTCTATTCCAGATTTCATCTTCTACTTGCCAGTGAGGCCTACCAACTTCGCCAACTGCACATGCATCTCCTTGATGGCAAAATTCGAATGCTAAATCTATAGCATCACAATATAATTCAGATGCTAATTCATCGCCCAATGCTTGTCGTTGATGAACCCAAGTTGCGGGATGGGGGCCAAGGATTACTCTCACTCCCAGTGCCAATTCCTTTCTAACTTCATTTGCCATGGCAATGGTATCTTGATAAACTGTCTTCCAAGCATCTTGTTCAATTGGTAAGTTGTCAAAATCCGGTTTATGGACTAGCACCAAGTCTGTGCCTCCTACACGTTTGAAATCAAGTGCTGCATCGAGAAATCGATGCTTTCTATCAAGGTGAAAATGGTTGTCAAGTATAGGTCCAGTCCACCGACCATTCTCGATGGTCATAGTTATCATTCCTCGATAAACAAACCATCATCTTGTAAACGGTCCCGCCAATGAATAGCCGCCATTGCTACCATGTTGGCATGTCGAGCGTTTGTGGATATTACTTTGCCATTGGCAAAAAAGAGCAATTCTAAATTATGTCGAGAATCTGAAACTCTCAAACAATCTAATTTTGAATCTAATGTTGCTTCCTTGATGTAAATTGGAACTCTATCCAAATCAATTCCTTTTTTGAATGAAAATGAAGCTACAACCGGTCCCTTTTCTGAAGTCAATCCTTCATCACTATATCCAAGCCGCAAAAGAAATTCTCTTGCTGCTGCTCTTGCTGCTTGTTGTTTGATTGTCCCATGAATAACAAACCGGCCCATTAAATCAATCAAAATAGTGGCTTTTGGATGTTCAAGTGAATGAATCACATAATCACCACTTCGGATTGCACCGAGTAATTCAATGGCTTTTTCAGGTTCCACAGGAGTGGCTGGAATAAATCTAATCAATTGATTTTCAACCTGTACATCTGGTGCTTCAGAAACGCTCATCATCACTCCTCCTCTAACTCCGAAGTGCTTGGAGTCTTTGCGATTTCCGGCTCAACCCCTTGCTCTAATATTTTCAAAATATCTGCTCTTCGCACCTGAAGAATTGGCACCATCAACAATGATTCATCACCCGATTGTTTCCTCATCTGGGCGATTGCACCTCGAATTCTTGCTGCTATTCTTGTATCTCTAACAGCACAAACCTCCTTAGTTAGGCGCTCTTCTTGCATCCACCACCAAACTGCAGCCAAGGCTGAGGCAAGTTGCAATTCTGCAGCACCAGAAGGGGGAGGTGAAGTGGCTCTCTTTGCTGATTTCAACTGTTTCCTAAAAGTGCCACCTTGGCGTAAGACCTTGATCAGTACTTTCCAACGTGTAACAGCATCGGCCTCTTCACCAAGATGTTCAACCCATTCTTCATCATCAAATGAAGGTTCGAGATGAAATAAAGGGCGGCCATGTTTCTCAGCCAGCCGTAATAGACGCCAAGGTTCAGGGTCAGGGAATCGCCCTCCCTTGATATCTTCAAGAAGACATAAGCGTTCAAGATAAAGATTCGTTAATCCACCACCAAGCAGTGCTTCTGAAAGATTGATTCCAGGGCTCTTCTTTTCAGATTCATCCTCAAATCTCCACGCTTCTTCTTCTTCATCGTTACCTATTATTCCGAGAGCATGCCATGTATCCCTTGGCCTCAAATTACGTGGATAAACCACGGTTGGAAGGGTTCCATGGAGAAGAACTGAACCCCCATCGGGGTCATTCCAAACGGGGTCTTCCCAAGCAAGTGGGTCTTGCATTCAATCATCCCTGATTACTTCTAACCCAATCACGAAGTTGCTCTAATGACCAACCCATGTCGAAGTAACTTTGGATAGTTTGTTGGTCCCACTGAGGGAATTCAGCAAGCGCTTGTTGCATTTCTGGTGAGGTGCCACCTGGTGCTCCATAACCTCCTCCCGAATATCCTGCTCCTGCATCTCCATAGCCTCCATCGCCACCACCATATCCGCTATCTGCTTCATATGGCACTGATGGATATGACTTCTCATCTTCGTACTCATCATACTCGCCTTCACCTCTGCCACGCAGAACCAAGACCATGACTACGATAACAAGAATTGCGATCAATCCACCGAGGCCTGCAAGAATCAAACCAATTGGTAATGAATCATCCACTTGAGAAGCAACAGCCACATTCATAGTTTGAGCCGATTCCAAACCAGACCAAATTAGAGCCCCAGTTTGATTGTCTGATATTTCAAAGTGTAATCCAGCCTTGGCTTCTCTAAAAGGTTCGATGTCGATTTCCATACCGAATGTGTTTGAGGTCGCTGTGCCATCATAGACACCAATTGATGCAGTCGAAACAATTGCTACAATGGCTCTCGCACCATCACTTGCAGAAACTACCTCAATCTTCATTTCCAAGACTCCCTCTGTATTTCCGACATTCTTGATGTTGATATCTAATTGAACATCCTGTCCAACTTCGGGGGAAGATGGATACACCTTGAATCTAGTAATCTGATACTCTGCTTGTTGGTAGACAACAGAATATTCACTTGTGCTTCTTTCTTCTAGTCCGGTGATTGGGTTGACTTCACTACCGCCACCAGAAATCCCCAAGCCTGCAGAATCAGACCCAGTTACCCAGAATCGTACAACTACATTTTGCAATTGTTGTTTGCTTGGAAGGTCATCATCTGGCCACAAATCTATGCATTCGAAGCTCTTCGCCACAATTTGAGAACCGCCTCCTTCCAAAGATAGGTTTTTTGATTGAAAACCACCATGGGCAGCTTCAGCAAAACTCCAATTATCTCCATTTTGGAAGAACATCCAATTGACGAAAATCGAGTCCGGCGATAATCTCTCTTGTTCCTTTATCATCAACTGCACATTTACACAATGAATTGACGAGGAGGGCATTTCCCCATCTACAAGGGTGGCTCCACGAGTATCTGTAACCTGCCATGTATTCGCGATGACCTCTGGGGCGCTACTGTCGACCTTTATTATGAATTCTTGAACTGCTGTTGTGTGGTCCACTGCCCCATCTGGAAGGGATAATGAATCTACAGAGAATGAATAACTGAAGGCATTGGTTTTTGATGGGGCTGTCAAATTGATTGCAAAAGTACCGTCGGTAAATTCATGGCGAGTGATTTCACCAGATAGTTGCTCATTTCCACTTGAGTCTGCACTTGCATCATTCCTTGTAATTACCATTGTCATAGTCAATTCAGGGTTAACAACCACATCTGGATATCCATCCACAAATGCATATTGGCCAGAGAATTGTACCGTATCTCCTGAGAAAACATAATCCACAGCTAACTTGTTTTGGAAATTATAAACTGAATCTGTAATAGATGGACCAGTCAAATCATCCAATGAAAGTGTTGTCGTATCTAGTTGGAAACCATCTCCATAAATCCACCGTTGTTTATAGTGGCCGTTAGATTCTGTCAATACTGAAGATGGTAAATTCGGGTCATGGTCCTTGATTCTAACTTGTGGAGCCATAACACCAGAAGCAGTTGGGCAATTCCATGCCAAACGGATTGGCATGTCAAGCATAAATTCTGTTTCGAATGGGTCGATTAGGGTGTTTCCATTTCTTCTAACCATTTTCGTTCCATCACTTTCATTGGAGGCATTAATAACCTCAATCCATAGACTGTCTGTCGAAACGGTATTATTTCTCGGCCAGTATTTGAGAATCATATCATTAGATACTCCAGGATTCAAATCAATTTCAAACCACTGAATATCTCTCCAACCATTTTCATCACGGCCTTCAATAATTAAATGATATTCATTTCCAGCGTACATTGTTTTATTTGATGAATCAAATTCATTTCCATTGCTATCTCCAATTTTGAAATTCTCAATACCAGGATTACGAGTACCCATGCTGACATAAGAAATCATGTCATGGTCGAAGCCTGGCATCCCAGGGTCAAATCCAAGTTGACCTCTGGTTATCGGGTTTCCTGCAAGGTCATAGCCAGTCAAGTAAAGACTGACTTTTCCATCAAATCCATCATTTGCTTTATCGTTGATAAAACCTGAATAGTTTGAAGTAGGCATTTCACCGTCTCCCAACATAACCAAACTACGATATTCACTTTCCTGTGGTTGACCATCATCATTGGCGTCATCATCCTTTTGTACCCAGAAATGAAGAGTTAGGTTGGATGGAGTTTGCTCGATATCTTGAGCTGTAAATTTGAACCATTGTGTTTGTGAAGGGCTAACCCAAGTATCATCGAGTAGGTCTCTCCAATAGCCACCAGCATTACCTGGAGCTGCTGAACCATCCCAGACTTCGGTATTATTGAGGCTGGGGCCATAATTATCAATTGTCAATGTAAAAGGAATGGCACAAGACTCATCCGGTCCGTATTCAATAGGTGGACAAAGAGTATCTCCACCTGCATAGTTTGCCATTCTAAAGCGGTAGTCCTCTGTTCCAGCAGCATCTTCGCCAAGATCTAACAACCAATTGAAATCTCCACCAATTGGGCCAGAAGTATTTTCAATTTCAAGCCAAGTATAGATAATATTCTGTGGGTCTGTACTATTGATATCGAGAATTTCTACAATCACTCTGTATGCCGAGGGGTCCGGAGCAGTATCAAGACCTTCCAATTCAATGCTGCCAATTAATCGAACCAATTGATTAGACTGGCCATCGCTCAGGGATTGGGCTTCTCCTGCACTGTTTTGTATCTCAAAGTTAGTTATTCCTGCATCGTTTTCAATAGCATTACCTTCACTAGGATTAAGAATTACTGCACCAGGAATTCCTTCCACACCATTGTCTGCTATTAGACTGGCGTAGATTCTTGCTTCGGCTGCATCACCCCAACTTGGGTTGATAGTAAATCTCCATGAAATCTCCTTTGCTCCTTGAACATCTACTGCCTCAGATGATTGCAAACTGATTATATCATCCTCATCTTCAACTTCCCAGAATCCCATGACATCAGAATATCCTAGTTCAATAGCCCCGGAAGAAGATTCTATTCTCAATCTTGCTTGACTAAAAGTAGTTCCAGTTGATGGATCTACAAGATGATAGCTTATGGCCTCAATAATGCTGCCATCAGGATACAAACCTTCTGGAGAATTTGATAGAGATAAAGTGCTTGAATATCCAGGGGAAGAAGTAACCGACAAGTTTGCTAGTCTCAATGCCCCTCCTGAAGTTGCCTGTATATTTATCGGCACTTCTACAACTCCTGCAGTCTCTATTCCTGAGGATATTCCTTGAGATAACTCTCTAACTAAGTTTTGTTGGCTACCAAGGGTGGTTTGCCAATCATAGAGAATAATGAGGTTGTTAAGCCGCAGTGAGGAGCCAGTTGACGCATCTGGGCTTGTAATCTTAAAATGCAGAGAAATCCACTCATTTCCATAAGCATCAACGTGACTTGTTGGAACCATTGGGTTGCCAAGAATATCGTTTATTGCTGTTTTGAAATCAACAATTGGTAGATTAAAACCGTCGCTAGTCCATTCAGTCAAATTACCAAACTCCCCCAGTGTTTCATTCTGGCTTCCACTAAGTAATTCAAGGTCAAATCCAATATTATCATCGATGTTTGAATGAATTGTGTTTTGGTCAAATGCTATTTCCGCAGCCAATACTTGAGCACCCTTTGGCAGCATGAAGGTGCCACCTTGGCCCATTCCAGAAACTCCGAGTGGCACAGTCTTGGAATCTATTGCTTGATTGATACTTGAATTAATTCCATTCCAAAATACATCCTGTAATCCAAAATGGCCAAATGCTGGTTCATCAAATCCCCATTCAATGTCACCATCACCGGCAATGTCAAGGCTAATTGTACTGGGGGAGAATCCGAATTGTAAGTCAAACCAAACCCCACTCACTGTACAAAATTCACTGTAAGACACTTCACCTACGAAGGTGAATATTGGCTCATCTGGTGTCCACATCTCTCCTTCAGTTACTGATTCTGGCATTGTACCTCCAACGAAAAGAGAAATTGTTGGGTCGCTTGAACAATCATCGGTAATCACTGGAGTAATGCCCGTAATAGGTTGAGAAAAACTACCCTTTTTTACAACAGGTGATAAATCATTATCAGTTAATATCGGGAAGTACATCAGATTCTCTCCCATTATTCCACTTGTCACCCATTCATTATCCGTTATTGGAGGGTTTGCTAAGACAGAATTAGAATCATTCAATCCACTTCCAACCCTACTGCCCAGATGGATTGCGTGCAAGATTGGAGTTGATAGACGATATGTGCCACTATCGAAATTAAAGCGCAACTGCAATTGAGGATACAGCGATGTGTTGATATCCCATAATTCGATGCTGCTTCCTTCTAGACCGGAAAGAGCATTACCATTATTATCTACGACAACCTCAGTTCCAATCGCATTCATGACATCAACAGTCAAGGAATTGGTAGGGGTAGTTTCAACCTCAAGATGTAAAATTCCATAGCCATCTGGATATCCAGCCTGACCTTGAATTTGAGAGGCTGTAAATCCTTCAACAGTTACGCTTCCAGATTGCGGCAATGGATTTCCAAGCCTGAAGTCATCGATATACCAGCCAGGTAAGAAAGAAATTTCGGGTGTTTTCCCATTGTAAATATTACGCTCTAGAACAAAATTTAAGCGTACATATTTTCCAATAAATGATTGTAGATTAAGAGCCATTGTACCCCATCCATTAGCATTGATTAATGGATCCTTTGAAGCCCCCCCGAGTGCATAAGAACCTGTAGGTACACCATCGCAAGTTTGAATCTTATTAGTTCCAGAACCTACTGGATACAACCCATTTGTATAACCTATTCCTGAAGAATTTGTTATGTCGAATTCAAGGTGGTTCCATATTCCACCCCAATCCTGACCATTGATTGAACTTGAAACTTTTACGTATGCACAATCATACATCTCATTGGCGGGAGTTGCATTGGTGCCAGAATTATTCCAAAACAGTGAATGGAATGATGCAAACTTTGCAATGTATCCTGTTGAACTAACGTACATCGATGGGGATTGCATTTCCATATTGAAATTGTTTGCGCCCGTTTGGGCATCGTCTGGATAATAATCATCGAATAGATTAGTTCCCCAACATGCATCTCCACTATTACAATCCAAATCAATATCATTTTGGTTTGATAACCTTCCATCATTCCAAGCATTTTCTGCAGGTGGTTTAACCGAGGATTGAAAACCGGCATTAGTACCTTCAAAATCGGAAGTGAAACCATCTGAAACTAACTTCAAAGATTTGTCAGTATAGGTGAAATCATCCTTATTGGAGTAAAAGGTCTGTTGATTATTGTAAGCAGGATCCCATAAATCGAGGTTGATGCTTGAGTCATACTTCACCAATTGGCTATGATTTGTCATCGTAGTTGCAACATTAATTGTGGCACTTGTTACTGTATCTCCAGCGGGAAGGCTAACACTTCCGTCGATAGAATTACTGTAGGTAAGTGCTTCTTTTATTTCAACAAATGCTTCATCTGAACCATTGCTGAAATTAGTGGTGGTTGTGGCTGCTGAAGCAAGGCTGCTAATGAGCATTAAGAGCACTAACAGCAGTGCAGGGATACGTCTTCCTTCATCATTCATCTGAATACACCTCAGTGCAGTACACTGCGCCACTTGCCAATTACATGAAAACCCATCGGGTCTTTGATGCCTAAAATTATAATTAGGTTTACTAATTTCACAAAGTCCTTCGACGACTGGATTGCCAGCATTTTGAAGCAATTTCTACCAATCCTTCCGAGCCTCCTTCATTACCGTGTAAACGTTCTAAGTTTGCAATTGTAGTAGGGTGCTTTGGACCTAATGCATCACATTCTTCAGGCCCAACGCTGATTTCATATGTTCCTAAGGCTCTAGCCATGGCAATGATTTCTTGCTTATCCAAACCCAATAATGGTCGCAATACCGGCAGGCTACTTGCCACCTCTACCGCACCCATGTTTCCAAGAGTTTGGGAGGATACTTGGCCTAGGTTTTCTCCACTCAATATATGAGTGGCACCAACCTCCTTTGCTAGTAAAGATGCCAAAGTTTGAAACAATCTTTTCATATGTACAAAATAATCACGGTGAGCATCACCCTTCGTGAATCCAGTCAATGCTTCTGCAACTGGTACAACTACCAATTCTTGATGCAGTAATCCCGAATATAGTGAGTTGAGATGTTGCAATGAGACCAGAGTTTTATTTTCTGCCTCGGGCCCTGAAATCGGTTCTTGAGATGCATGCAGAGCGTGAATCTTCCATCCATCTGAAAGCATTCGAGCAACTGCAACTGGTGAATCAATTCCTCCAGAAACCAAAGCGACCGCTACTTTTTGCTCCAAGTTACCAAGTGTCATCACTAAGGCGACAAAGGTCTCATAAATGAAGCGTGCGACATTACAACCCTACATGACTTGATAGCATAGCCCATGCTGCGAGAGTTGAGAAAGATGGAACCATTTAGTCGAGAACCAGTTACGCTAATCGAGGAAGTCTTTCCTCAGGATACCAATAGTTATGGCACATTATTCGGTGGAAAATTAATGTCAATGATGGATAAAGCAGCAGGAATTGTAGCCAGTAAGTTTGCCCATAGAGAGTTCGTTACAGTGTCAATCGACACAATGGAATTCAAAAGCCCAGCACGTCAAGGGGACCTGATAGAAGTAGTCGGTGAAGTGGTATTCACCTCAACTCATACTGCATGTTGCAAAGTAATCGCGTATGCGATGCGAAAAGCTGATTGGACCAGAGTTGAAATCTGTTCAGGTTTTTTCTTCATGGTGGCAATCGATAATCAAATGAGGCCAATTCCAATTCCTCAATACGTTCCGCAAAATGAGCAACAAGAGAAAATTTGGAAGCAAGCCAAGGCAATTCGAGAGGACCTACTAAAGGCAAAATCCTATTGAAGGCCAATGATTACTCAATCACCAATATCAACAAGGGATGCCCTCTCGGCTGCTTCCATGCCAGTCCTGAATATAGCCATGGTCGGAAGCGATTCTTTAGCCAAGGAAATTGCCAAAGCCTCTGACCAAAGGGATGTTCATACCTATGTTCACAAAGAAAATGCGAGTGATGGCAGTCAAAGAATTCTCTCATTGATTAGGCCAGCTAAGTTTCCAGAGCGCCTTCGGCCACTATTAGGAGCACTTGGAGTTGCTAGAGCAGGGCTACTAGAAATCACTGAAGTGAATGCTGCCCTCGGCGAGGCCCTCATTGCTTTTTCGTCATCCGGTATCAATCATGGAATTTTTGTAATTAATCCATCTGAAGGAGGTTGGGTAGATGAAGACCAAGTGAAAGGCCTAATGCAACAAGCAGGATTAGGAGGGTGGAAACAAACTCCTCATGATGGAATACAAATTCGAGAAATGCTACAAGAAATTCTTGAATCATCATTAGATGAACTTGCCAAGGAAGAAACTCTTCCTCTAATTGTTCCAGTAGACCAATTCTTCAATGTCAAGGGAATCGGGTTAGTGGCAATTGGGTATGTTCAACAAGGAAAGGTATCAATTCATGATGATTTGTTAGCCCTGCCATCAAATGGCATGGCAAATGCTCGCTCATTACAGGTCATGGATGACGATGTCAAAGTTGCCAAAGCAGGAGATAGGGTCGGAATAGCAATGCGAAATGCAAAGGAAGAATGGCTTGGAGGAGGGGCAATAATCGTACAAAATCCTATTGTCGAAAAGAAGGGTGATGAGGCCTTACCAATCCCCCTCGTTGAATGTAGTAAAACAAAGTTAACCTTGAAAAAGAGCCCGTTTAATCGCCGTACACTTGAGAAAGGAGATGTAGTCCATCTTTCCCTTGACTTACAATTTGCTGTTGGTAGAGTGGAAGAAGTTGATGGGGATTCATTGACTGTTGAATGGGATGCTCCTATCCTAATTCGTATTGATGAGCCTGGCCGTGCTTTATTGAATCAATTAGACTCAAATCCACGTATTTTAGGGCATATCACCAGCCTCAAATCTTGTTGATGGCAAATCTGAAGCAATGCCAAACTACCGCTCTCGCGCCTGTTAACAATCGGTGCATTCATATTGTGCCCTGAATGCTCGGCCTACTGGGATGCACTCTACCTTGCAGGATTCTCGCTGCGAGGGGGGAGACGCGGAAGTGTTCTCCTCTCTACGTTTAGCGGGTTTTGACGGAATTTGTAAAGCAGTTCTCGATGAGTCTCGGTTACTGCTTGAACGACGCACAGGGCACACTCTCAATATTCGTCTCGAAAGTATAGTAAGAATGCGTCATCATACTACTCCTCTTGTCCCAAGATGGCTATTTGGTATTGGCTTATTTCTCATTTATGCTGCTTGGAGGGTATTCATTCCACCAACTCAATACTGGTTTTTTGGCAGTGGTGGATTGATTGTTCTTATCTGGGCAATGGGTAGAAGGCCAACTTTGACAATTGATTCCAATGATGGTGACTGCCATACTTTGTTCGGAAACGACGCGTCTTTGATGAGAATGGCTGCATTGGTCCATAGATTGCAGGATGGACAGAGTCTTGAAGAAGCAAGAGAGGGTTTGGCATTCCTATCTAGAGAAGCAGATTATCCAGGAACTAAGGCGATTGTCGACCAACTTATTCAAGAAAGCGAGCCTGAACCGCTCATCTCTAATCCATCTATCTCTGCAATTATCAATGAGGGGCCAAAGGAGGCTGACCTCATTTTACCCCCACAATGGACCCAAGAAGCGGTGGGCGCTGTGGAAGTTTCCATTGAACCCGAACATCGTGAGACATTAATGGAGCCAAATTCCTTCGGTAGAGCAAGGGAGGCCCAAGACCAGATGATCGCCTTGGCACATAGCCCTGAGGTAGTTGATGACCCATGGGCAATGGCGAATGTTCAACCCCTACCTGGTAATGTATTTACTCAACCTCGTCAAACTCAGCAAGAAAATAGTTCTACTCAAAGCTTCTCAATGTTTTCAGAAGGAGGTTTGTTCGATTCACCAAGCCAAACTCAAATACCGGCACAACCACAACAAGTAAGGTACCAACAACCGTTCTCATCCCAACAGATGAGTCAAGATGCTCAAAAACCATTAGGTGATTCTGGTCTGAATGGACATCTTCAGAAATCAGTCAGGCCTACAACTTTTATTCCAACCTTTTTATCCCCACTCACTGGGGATGACCCAGAACGTGACTTGATTCAAGTTGAAGCAACAGCAATTGAGGCCGAGTTAGTTGAAGAAATAGCGATGCCATTAGTCGCATCGGCTCAACTTTCTGAGGAAAATATAATCAAAAACGAAAATAGTGGAGTCAAATATCCGCATATGCAGAAATTGGTTGATTCAAATAGTCAAAGCAGATTTCGCAGAATTAAGATGAGGGCAAATTCAACTGCTTTGGAAAGCAAGAGAGGAATGAGAGGCCGAGTATTGCCCGGACTTGGAAAACTTGCAATAATTCCTAAGAAATGGTTGGAAAGGGGCTCGAACAGATTGCGCAGCGGTGAATTGTTGAGGATGGAAGCAACTAGAAAGCGTGAGTCACAATTATTAGAAGAAATCCAAAATATTTCAGAATCAGATAGTGGTATGGTCGCAGAGGACTTGGAGCGTATCCTTCAAAGGCATCGTACCTCAATTCAAGAAGATGAACAAGTTCCAGCCAAGTTTTCAGAACTCGTACCAACCACAGAATCAGACAATCTTGGAGTTGCTGGATTGCCAAGACTCGATTCAAACAATTGAATCTACTAATGCTGCTCGGCGTGCATACTCAGTGATTCCAGCTGCTTCAATTGCTTGAATACTGAATCCTTCCAAAGCAAGAGATGCTGCTACTGTTGCATCAACCATACTCTCACGGAGTTTCAAGTAAGGGGTTGAATTATTCTTGATATTTGCAGCAAAATGCGCTGCTAAAGTTCCAATGAAACTATCTCCACAACCAGTTGGATCTGCGGGGACGCAATTTGGAACCGCGGATATCTGGATTATCTCACCTTCGATTAGGGCCAAAGCACCTTGAGCCCCTAGTTTCACGATTACTATCCCATTTTCTTTTATCAAATTCAATAATCCAACTGCCGCTAATTTTGGTTCGGAAATCCCTGTTAATGATTCTGCTTCAATTTCATTGACCACGAGGACATCAGTTCGACTGAACACATGTTTTACTTCATCCAAATTCTCAACGATCCATTTTTCCATAGAATCAGCAAGTACGATGACATCATCGTGCATTTGTTCAAGTACTGCCAATTGTAGGGATGGTGCCATATTTGCTAGTAGTAATATGGATGCATTCTTCCACTCAGATGGCACAACTGGAGAATATCCAATAATACAATTTACATGTGTATCAAGAGTCTCCACATCCCCAAAATCAGCACCATAACGAGCGACCCAACGGAATGTTAAATCATCCGACCTCTCGACTCCTGAGAGATCCATCCCTTGACTTTCTAGTCGCTCAATATCAGATTCAAGGAAATCTTTGCCGATTACACCAACTGCACCGATACTTAGTCCTGCGTCCAATCTTTGATTCAATCTACAAGCAGATACTCCGGCAAAAGTTGCAGAACCTCCCAATCCCTCGACAATCTTACCTGCTGGACTCTCTACACTATCATATGCAATACTACCAATCATAACAACATCCACAATTTTCACCCCAATAATTCTTTGTGGTTTTCTATATATTGAATAGTTATTTTTCTTGCTAAGAAATCTTCTTCATCCATAATCTTTCTATGTAATGGAACCAAGTGTTCAACACCAGTTAATATGGTCTCATCTAAGGCAGAACGCATTCGTGCGATTGCATCTTCTCTAGTCGGACCCCAAGCCAATAATTTAGCCAATAAACTATCGAAGCAACCCGGCATCTCATAACCAATATGGGCATGGGTATCCACACGAATTCCATAACCTCCAGGGAAATGGCATTGCCATAATTTTCCAGGTGAAGGGATAAATTGAATCGGGTCTTCTGCATTAAGCCGACATTGAATGGCATGACCTGTCCACTCGATATCGGATTGTTCAAGACTAAGGGACTCACCTTCTGCGATTTTTATTCCCAATTGTACTAGATTATGGCCGGTTATCATTTCTGTGACCGTATGTTCAACTTGCACTCTGGGATTAACTTCGAGGAAGTAGAAATCGCCATTTTCATCTCTTAAGAATTCGAATGTTGCTAAGCCCTTGTAACCCACAGTCTCGGCACCACGACATACCAAATTTCCAATTTCTTCCCTTTTTTGGGCATCCAGCCAAGGGCCTTCTTCGACTAATTTCTGGTGTCTTCTTTGAATACTACAAAACCTCTCACCAAAATGAATGGCTTTCACTCCATCACCAAGAACTTGAAATTCTACATGTTGTGCACCTTCAATGTATTTTTCAACGAATACTCGTTCATCTCCAAAGGCACTCCGGGCACGTGAACGACAGAGGTTCAGAGCCGAAGTGAATTCTCCTGCCTGTTCTACGATTTGCATGCCTATTCCACCCCCACCTGCGGCTGCTTTGATGATAACAGGATAACCAATTTTATCGGCTAATGCAGATGCAACTTCGGCTTCTGAAATAGGTTCGGAACTACCTTTAGCAACTGGAAGACCCGCTGCCTCCATTGCAGCCCTTGCTTCTATCTTATCTCCAAGTAATGTAATGACATCTGCTGAAGGGCCGATAAACGTAATGCCCTCTTCTTCTAATCTGCGTACAAAGCCCGCATTTTCTGCGAGAAATCCATAACCAGGGTGTACTGCGTCTGCCTCAACGCTCTTTGCTGCGGCAACTACTGCCTCAACATCAAGATATGAATCAAGAGGGTTGTCGCGATAGATTGGAACGGCGATATCAGACTGCATGACCGCAAGGGAAGAACGATCTTCCCTACCATGAATAATTGCCACTTCGATTCCTAATTCCCGAAGTGCTCTGAGGATTCTTAGAGCAATCTCTCCTCGGTTGGCAATTAACACCCGCTTGAATCCCATTAACCCCTCCCAAATGTCGAAGGGAGATGAACTCAGCGGTTGCAATTCCACACTTCATTACCTTCTAATATTGAGTTCTCAGGGGTAAGGTTCATTCGTATCAACACCTGATGCCCCGTCAGGGTGGTGCTTATGGGAACAGGACAAGATACGGTCGAGCGGCTTTCAGGAAAGGACCTAACTGGAGATGGCATTGTCATCAATTTGGTCGTGGTTGGGTCGAGTACCTTCTATGACTTCTCAATCGTTGAAGAGCATCTGGATAATTGGGTCGAAGTTGCAGGATGGCCTGATTTGATTATCGTTGGTGGGGCGAGCGGTGTAGATTATCTGGTTGAAAGGTGGGCTGATAACAATAACGTAGAGATTGCAGTTTTCCGTGAAGCATGGATTGCAAACCGCCCTGGACTTGAAGACAGCGGCAGATTTGAAGCAAGGGAATCTTTAGTCGAAGATTTACTTTCCAAAGCAACCCATCTAATCGCTTTCCCAGAGAGCCGATCAAAGTGGACTAAAGTTGCAATCGAAAAGGCACGTGAAATGGGGATACCAACTAGTGTTTTGGAATTAGCATAACACTCTATGAGCGAAATTCAACTCAAATTGGGTTCAATATACATCACGAAGGTATCGCTTTTCTTCGCGCATCATGATCTTCTCAAAGTAATGAGTTGCATCCTCCAAGGATAATCCTCCATGGTCTTGAGCGATTTGAATCAAGGCCTTATGGACATCCTTGGCCATGTATGTTTTATCACCACAAATGTAGAAATAGGCACCATTGGAGAGCCAGTGCCAAATTTCCTCACCGTTCTCAACCATCCTATGTTGGACGTAGATTTTCTCAGCTTGGTCTCTTGACCATGCCGTAGTATATTTGTAAAGGGTGCCATTTTTGAGCCAAGATTCGATTTGTTCGCTATAATAATACTCGGTCTTTTCCGACTGGTCTCCGAAAAATAACCAGTTCTTTCCATCCCCAGAATCAAATTCTCTCTGTTCTAAGAAGGCTCTGAATGGTGCGATTCCAGTACCGGGTCCAACCATAATAATATCAGTGCTTTTGTCTGCAGGTAGAACAAAAGATTTGGTTGGAGACATAAATATCCGAACTGGGGTCTTGTCTACTTCAACTTCATCAGCCATGTAAACAGTACAAAGGCCACCGCGAAGTCTGTCATGGTGCTCATAACGCACTATCGCAACTGTCAATTCGACTTTCCCCGGGTGTGCATCTAAACTACTAGCTATTGAATAAAGGCGTGGTTTTAATTTATCTGCTAAACCAAGTAATTCTTCAGGGCTGTGTAACACTCCAAATTGTTCAATAACGTCGATATAATCTCTAGACCAGATATAATTCTCCATCGCTTCTGCATCTTCAGTGAGATTCTCGACAATTGCCCTTGGGCTGGATCCTTGAGAAATAGACGGGTAATTATCAGGCCAGTCATCAGATTCTCCTGACCAATTCCAAGAATTGTTTTCACCACCTAAAACTGAACTTCTACTTCTTGAGGTGATTCTAGCGCTCATCATCCCTCTTTCTTCAGGGATTCTCTCGAGTAAACTATTGATGAATTTCTTGTTGACTCGGTGAATTTCAACATCGGTGAGTAAAGCTTGGCGCAGGCTTTTTTTGCCATTATGTGTAGTAACCTGCATCTGCCCATCCCATCCTGTACAAGCAAGAATGGCCTCCACAGTTTGAATTGGGTTTTCTCCGATTACCCCCAGAGCATCGCCGACCTTGTATTCAAGACCCTCATCTGGTAGATTGAAAACAAGATGTCGAGTTTCTTTTGTTGCTCCTTCGCCGTTCAGTAATCTGTTTTCAGATATTTTTGAAGAGTATGGATTCTTCGCACTAAATGTCGCTGCCATGTAATCACCGCGAGGAAAACACCCTCTTCGGCGGCGGCGACTCGACCTTCATTCATCAATATTAGGTAACCCATGTGCATATCCATTCAGCACTGACGCGCTGAAACAGTCAAACCACAAAAGCCCCTGCACGGGTTATGCCGGTGAAATTGGAATTCCTTGGAAGTGGCAATGCCTTCCTTCCACAAGGACGATTTCACTCCTTACTACTAATCAATGATTCAATTCTCATCGATTGCCCACCCACTGCTTTGGCCTCTTTACGCCGTATCGAATTATCACCTTCAAAATTAAACAGTATTATGTTCACCCATTGGCATGGTGACCATGTCTTTGGTTTCCCTTTTGTAATTCTAGAAAGAAAGTGGATTTCAGATAGGAGTGGGGTAGAACCACTAGGAATACATGGCCCAAAAGGGTGTGAGGCGCGCCTATCTGCACTTTGTGAAACCGCATATCCAAGTAGTATGGAAGAACGACTAAAAGAATTTGACTGGGATGAAGGTTCCAATGGCAATATTCTGAATAATCCCAAATGGAAATTTGAGCGCTTTGCTGTCGAGCATGATACTGAAGTTGATCCTCATGGCTATGTATTAACTCATTCATCTGGATTATCGCTGATGCACACAGGGGATTCAGGACCCTGCGAGGCGATTGAAAGTAGAGTTGGAAGGTGTGATGTTGTGGTCATTGAGATGGGGGTTCCAGACCATGTTCCAACATCTCAACACTATAGCCCAAAGAGTATTTTGGATATTTCTCAAAATAATCCCAACACGATTTTTCTAGTTACTCACACCTTCCTTGACGACCCTTCAAGTCCACTGACAGCAATAATCTCGAGTGTATTGCCTAAATTACCACCTAATGTAATTCAAATATCAGATGGAGATAAATTCCTTTTGGATTCATCGGGCCTCAATAAAGTGTAAACAATGGTAGTTTAATTATCAATAAATATGATATTTAATAGCATCTTTATATATCTTGCCAATTGGAGCGGATAGAAAGTCTTCATATACTCCACAATAATGTTCCCTTTCTGATTTCTTCATTGTAATCTTAGAACATAATTGAATTTTAATAAATGATTCTTGCATAATCAATTAATCCTTGTAAACTCATTATGTTTTGTATTGGATACTGTGAGGGGTTTTCTCCTCTCAATTTAGGAGTAAGTGTAAAAAACGCACGACTAGTAGGTAATAATTAGTTACTTGTTGATGCCAAGCGCTGATTTCAATGATTCAACATATTAAGCATCTGCAGAGCAAATCCCATTCACGATGAGGAAGATGCCATAGTTCCTATATACCCCCCTCGGACTAGGATGCCTCATCAGGTGGCTGAAGTTGGCTGAGGAAATATGATTCTCAATTGAAATCAAGGAGATGTTACAAAATGGGGAAAAATATTTTCGATAATCTTCTGTCCCACCCTAGTCTCTTTATCGATAAAGAAGTCTTGAGGCATTCTCACCATCCAAGTGAACTCCCGCATAGAAAGAAAGAAATTAAAGCCATTCGGTTCAACTTGGTTGAGGCTCTGAAAGGTCAAATTCCTTCCAACATGGTTCTTTACGGTGTAACTGGTGCTGGGAAAACTGCGGTTACAAGGTTCATCTGCTCACAACTTGAGGGTAAGGGTAAACAAATCGGCAAGTCGGTTAACCCAGTACATGTTAATTGTCGTACGATAGACACCCAATATCGCGTCCTTGCTTTCCTTGGAAACTCATTATTAGAAGATAATGAAAAAGAAGATATTCCATTC
>Ga0315334_10000726_pt1 | contig 20008 bp, 19 predicted proteins | sample M150034915metaG_FD_205555 | JGI IMG/M metagenome (GOLD analysis project Ga0315334, IMG submission 205555) | Ammonia-oxidizing marine archaeal communities from Monterey Bay, California, United States - M1 500m 34915 | ecosystem: Environmental > Aquatic > Marine > Intertidal zone | place: USA... | reverse complement strand
TTCTTATAAAAGAAAACAAAGAGGGGTTTTTATATAGGCTAAAGCCAAAAAGGAAATATAACCCACTACCGAAGGGATTTATTATTAGCTCTCCTCCTGCCCATAAATTAGTGATTCCGCATGCGAGTATAAATCCGATTGGGAATTTAGATTTAAAAATAATTACGGCTATAACATTTTTAAGTTTATAAAGAAATAAGGTTAATACCTCCATCCCCCTGTCGTTTAGTAGGCGCAACAAAGCAACAAAGAATTTCCGGGGAATTCGAAATAGGATCGAAAATAAGACAAATATTAAGAGGTGCCATAAAAACCACAGGTGAAAAGGCTGACCTATATTCGAGTAGAAAAAGTAAAATTCCCCGGTTCGTCCATATTTCCAAATCCAAGGTAGTGTTAGACCCATAACCGGGAAAAATACCGCGATAGGTAGCCCAACTCGCAAAAACCGGTTATTACACCAGAACATCCATGACTTACGAGTAATAATCAAATTAGCAAAAAACCCGGCTAACATGAAAAACAATGGCATCCGCCACATATGGATGAATTCAAAAACAATCTTTATCGAGTATGAAGAGCTATTATCGGAAGGCCAAATGGATGGCGGCATACCCGGAATATATGGAAGGGCAGCGTGCAGGACTATTCCCAAAACCATGGCAGTGCCCCTCAAGGCATCTAGTCCATGATACCGCGGTATTGAAGTGTTCATGTTTGATCTTCAGAACCGATCGCTTTATTTTATGGAAGGAGGTTCAAAGGCAAAATTACCCGATTGCCCTCCTGATTTGGTAGCCAGCCATACCCTAAAGTTCATACTTCTATCAACAGCTTTACACATATCATAGATCGTGAGTGCGGTTATAGAAGCTCCTGTCAATGCTTCCATCTCAACCCCCGTTTTACCGTTAGTTTTAACGATAGATACGATTTTAACCCTCTTATTTTCTTCATCTAATTGGATATCTACCTTTACCTGGCTGATTGGTAAAGGATGGCATAGTGGTATCAATTTGGAGGTCTCCTTAGCAGCCATTATGCCCGCGATACGGGCCGTGGCTATCACATCTCCTTTATCAAAAGAATTATCCCGAATCAGAGCGATGGTTTCCCTCTTCATATATACTTCGGCTTTCGCCTCAGCAATTCTCTCGGTGCTTGGCTTTGATCCTACATCAACCATATTCGCAGCGCCGGTTTCATTAACATGAGTTAATCTTTTTTCTCTAGACACTTTTGGCTCCTCTGATGTAAATATTATGCTGCTATCTTTCCTTAGCCACCCTTGAGGCTTCCCCATACGCCAATTGATCGGCTTCTTCATTAAAACGATCACCAGAATGACCTTTCACCCATTCCCATTCAACATTTCTCGCCTCTATCTCGCTATCTAACAAGGGCCATAAATCTTGATTTTTCTTTCTCTTCCAATTCTTTGTCATGGTATTTATGACGTACGTTGAATCAGAAAAAATTCTCACATCGACATTTCTAGGAATAGTTCTCAATGCTTCAAACACCGCTGTAATCTCCATTCTATTATTGGTGGTGTTTTCTTCCGCTCCATGAAGTTGTTTCTTTTCTCCGTTTTCAAAAATGACGGCCCCCCAGCCGCCGGGACCAGGATTCCCCAAGCATGCGCCATCGGTATATATTACTATCGGAGTTTCTCCTGCGTTTTTACTATCCTCCAATGTGATACATCTCTACCTTTTTTCTTTTTCCTGTTTCTTCAGATCGTTCTTCGGAATATCGATCCTCTCTCTTACCCCAGATCCCAATGATGGTGTTTTTGATTTCATCATCAGTGGATCCGTTTCGTAACCATTTCCTTAGATCAGTTCCTGATTCTGCAAAAAGGCAGGTGACGGCTTTTCCTTCCGGAGACAATCGCATTCGTGAGCAGTCTCCACAAAATGGTTGGGATACTGAGGAGATAACACCAAATTCTCCTTGCCCATCCTTATAGCGATATCTTTTTGCGACTTCCCCAGGGTAAGTGGGACCTACCGGATCAGCAGGAAATGTTTGTCTTATTAGCTCAACAATTTCATTAGCAGGGACAACCTGCTCCAGCTTCCAATCATTCAACGTCCCAACATCCATATATTCGATAAACCGAGGAATATGCCCATTAATCTTGCACCACTCAGCCAAACCCACAGCAGTGTGATTATTGACTCCTTTTTGGACAACAGCGTTAATTTTGATTGGGTGCAAACCAGCTTCTTTCGCTGCCTTTATTCCATCTAGAACCCGAGCCGTGCTAAATCCTCTTCCATTCATCTTCTGAAAAATATCATCTTCGAGGGAATCAAGACTTACAGTTATCCGTTGCAACCCTGCGTCTTTCAATCTTTGTGCATACCCGGATAGCAAATAGGCATTTGTCGTCATAGCTAAATCTTCAACCCCATCCACAGCTGCAATCATACCTACCAATTCCTCTATGTTTTGACGTACAAGAGGTTCTCCACCGGTGATTCTCACCTTTGTCACGCCTAGCCCAACAGCAATATTTACTATGCGAGTGATTTCCTCGAAAGTTAGCAGGTCTGCCCTGGGAAGAAATTCATACCGATCTCCAAAAATTTCAGCCGGCATACAGTAAGGACATCGAAAGTTACAACGATCTGTTACAGAGATTCTTAAATCTCGAAGTGGTCGGTTGAATGTGTCAAATATCGGAATGTTTTCCATTTTTTAGTCTCCCCGAAGACTAAATACATTTTCTTCCATATACCTTATGGCCTCTCTCATGGCTTCTCCCCTGTGACTAACGGATTCTTTCTCTTGTGAGCTCAATTCTGCCAAGGTCCTGTTCTTTTCAGGAAAGAAAAATATTGGATCGTATCCAAATCCATTCCTTCCTTTCGCGTTCCTCGTAATCCTGCCTTCAATTTTACCCTCAAATGTCACCACAGTATCATCAATAGGGTTCCATAGAGCAACAACACATCGAAACCTAGCTGTTAGTTCGCCTTCTGGTAACCCATTTAGATTTGATAACAACAGTCGATTCCTGTCATTGTCATTCTTGCCGTCACCACCATATCGGGCAGAATAAATTCCCGGTAACCCGCCTAACGCATCTACTTCTATCCCGGAATCATCAGCCAGGGTTAATCTACCGGCCAATTTGCCATAGGTTTCAGCTTTCAAAATAGCATTTTCTTTGAAAGTTGTTCCCGTTTCCTCCACTTCTTCAAACACTCGGACTTGTTCAAGAGAAAGAGGCTTATAGACGCTGTTGGGCAACATTTTCGACATCTCATCCATCTTTCCCAAATTACGCGTTGCGATCACTATTTCAATTTGCAGGTTACTAGTATTTTTCATAGCAAGATTATATTCAATTGGTGTTTTTATTCATCCCAGGGAGTTACCTCAGGCACTTATTCAGAGAATTCTCCCCTCCTGTATAATCTGATTTTAGGCTTATTTGCAGCATATTGGCCCAACATTTAAGGAGTAAATAGGATAGGTCCCCTAACTGGATATAGAGTTATTGAGTTTAGTTCGTACCCTGTAGGTTCAATTTTGGGCATGCTACTGTCTGACCAAGGGGCTGAGGTGGTTAGAATTGATTCTCCAAAAGATTATCCTATGCGGTTTGAAGGTCACGCAATCTCAATATGGAACAGGGGGAAACAGTCCTTCGAAATAAATGTGAGTGATCGCCAAGGGCAAGAAGAGCTTATTAAAAATACCGCCGACGCCGATGTGATTATTTACGATAACCACCCTGACTGCTACAAAGACTTTAATCTATCTTATAACTCTCTGGCAAAAGATAATCCAGGTCTCGTATGTGTTTCTTTACCCGGGTTTCCAAAGGGACATATCTATGAAGATCTCCCTCCAGACGAAGGAATCGTTGCTTCAGCCTCAGGGATCTATTCTTTCAATCCATCAGGAGAGTTTCCAGTTGCCGGAGAAGGGCCATCGTTCCATGCGTTGCCTTACGCCAGTACATTTGCTGCCATAACAGCTTCCACAGCCGTTGTAGCTGCACTGTACCACAGGGAAAAACAGGGCACTGGCCAGCAAATTACCGTTCCTGTCCATGATGCTATGTATCAAGGAATGGGAACAGCCCTAGTCAGACATTCAAAAAGAAGCACCGGAAACCAGGAAGGTCATCCCGTTATAAAAAGATTTTACCAGTGCAAAGAGGGGCGGTGGATTAACGTTAATATATCCTTTTTCAGGTTCTTAAAGCCGTTTCTGGACAGTATTGATCATACCGAATGGCTAGAACCGCTCACTGATATAAACAACCTATTGTCTAATGAAACAGACCGGAATCGCTGGATCAACCGATTTACTGAGGTATGGAAAAATAAAACCGCCCTAGAGTGGGAAGACATCATGGACGAATTGGGCATTCCAGGAACAATGTGCCGGACTATAGACGAATGGTTGAATTCTGAACACTCCATGATCTCAGGCGCCACTATCACTATTGACGACCCTACTTTCGGGAAAATGAAACAGGCAGGAAAAATTGTCCGTCTTTATAACCATGATCAGGGAAATTTAGACTCTGCCCGTGCTTCACAAATCGACAAGCCGTCGCCTGAGGTGAATTGGTGACTAAGCTACCCCTAGACGGAATCCGAGTTTTGGATTTATGCATTGTGTTAGCTGGGCCAACCTGTGGAAAAACTCTCGCACAATATGGCGCCGAGGTAATAAAGATTGACCCCGAACATCGTCCGCCTCAATTGACTCCTTGGTTGGACGTTGGTAGAGGCAAACGGAGTATCTCTTTAAACATCGTGAACCCAGACGGATTAGAAACATTTCTCAAATTAGTTGATTCAGCTGACGTTATTTTAGAAGGCTTTAGAAAGGGCGTAACTGATCGGTTGGGGATAGGCTACCAACAACTCAAGGCTAGGAACCCTAAACTTGTCTATGCATCTATTAACTGTTTCGGGAGATCGGGCCCTTGGGAATTTAGGCCGGGCTTCGAGCAAAACGCCCAGGCAGCCACAGGGGTTCAGCTACGCAATAGCGATGGCAAAGGGCAACCGAGGCCGGCCACATTTACTTTAAATGACTACGGAACTGGTATTGCCGCAGCATACGGGATAATGATGGCCCTTCTAGAAAGAGAAAAAACTGGGCAGGGCCAGCAGATTGAGGCAGCTTTGTCTTATACCTCGGCCACAATTTCTGGCCAGTATCATGTCACGCACCAAAATTACGTGAGGAATGATATCGGCGGGCCGGGGGTTCGCGGTTTAAATGCACTAACTGGTTTGTACGAGTCCTCAGACAGCTGGATTTTTTTGAGTATTTCTTCTAACAGGGAATGGGAAACGCTTTGCGGGGTAGAGGAATTTTCAAACCTTGGTTTACAGGAAGAGTTTTTATCTGATGATTTAAGGTCAAAAAATGATCTCCTTTTACGTGAAGCCTTTGAAAAGATCTTTGCGGCTAATTCCACCACATATTGGATTAAGACCATGAGCTCCATTGGAATTCCTTTGGTGAAAAATACAACAGCTGCTGAAATACATAGTGATGAATTCAATCACACGCGAGGTCTTATCAAAGATAATGACTATGCGAATTCAATGGAACTAAATTCCTCATGGGGCAACACATCTTGGGCGGGAAATCCCGTTATTATGTCTGAGACTCCTTTGGAAGATGTTACTCCCCCTATTTTTGGAGGGGATACCGTGCCTATATTAGAAGAACTAGGATTGAAGGCAGAAGAGATTGATCACTTAAGGGAGACAGGAGCTATCCCTAAGATTTTACCAATAAAAATATAGTGTGCTATTTTTCGATTAATTCCTTACTTTTTTGCTCAGCTTTTAATGCAAACTCCTCCGCAAAATAGGAACACAGACCTGTATATTCTTCTGGGTCCAATAGCCTTAGTATTTCCTCCTTGGTTAACTGGCTGGCCACTTCTGGTTCCTCCTGCAAGGTCTGAGAAAATGGCCTTCCTTCATTGACGGATCTTTGGGCTGCCTCATAGACTGCATCATGCGCTTTTTGTCGACCCATTTTCCTGCCAAGCTCTAGCATGATTCTCTCTGAAAGTATTAAACCTCCACTAAGATCAAGATTTTGTCTCATCCTGTCTGGAAAGACTTTTAGGTCGGAAAATATTTCAACGAGACCTTTTGTGATCTGCCCCATTAGTACGCATGTCCTGTCAATAGCTGAATTTATCATCATGCTGGTGGTTTTATCCGCTTCGTGCTCAGTTTGCATCGCTTCTAGAGACATTGGCACAAATGTCCTGATTTCAGAAGCCCACGCAACTACATCTTGACATAATCGAGGGTTTCTCTTCTGAGGCATAGTTGAGGAGCCAACGGCGCCTAAAGGAACAGGCTCTTCCACTTCACCAAACTCCTGTTTCATCATGGTATATATTTCTCGCGCCATTTTGGTAGAGGTAGCCGCGAGCATTGCAAGAATAGTGATGTATTCCGTCAGATGGTCTCCTATGACTCTAGAGGGCATCGTCATGGATCCTAATCCAAGTTCTTTTCCTATCAGTCTTTGGGTTTCAAGCCCTTCAAGACCTACAGAAGCCATAGTGCCCGCACCTCCTCCAAGCATTGCTACAAAAACACGCTCCTCGCTTCCTTGCAAACGATCCACATGTCGCATCAACTCATCTATCCATACAGCGACTTTGTAACCAAAAGTGGCCGGCACAGCATGTTGGCCATGTGTTCTTCCAGGCATCGCATAATCTTTGGTTGTTTCAGCCAGTTGTCCAAGTATATGAAGCAAGCTGCCAAGGTCTTCTAGGTAACTATTGTGACACTTTTTAATTAATAGAAGTTTCCCTGTCTGAGTTATATTTTGAGTTGTGGCCCCCCAATGTATATACCCGCCGGCCTCCTCACCACATATCCGGTCTAGCTCCCAAATTAAAGGAACCAACGGGTGTCCTGTCTTATCTAACCCATCGTAAACATTTTGTAGATTCAAAAACTCAAGCTTGGCCTTTTCCGATATTATCTCGGCAGCTTTAGCAGGAATAATTCCTTGGCTTGCCTGGGCTCTTGCTAGGGCTGCTTCAACATCTAAATAGGACTGAAAAAGGTTAGACTCGCTGAACATTTCACTTACGGCTGTTTTGTTTTTAATGTAAGGTGCCATCTCTTCCATTTATCTCCTCAACAATATAAATCTACTGGTATCCAAAAAGTTTCCACAGAACCCGTGGAAAGCCTGTGCAATTATATGACTATTTTATTAATAACAAGAGGGCAAGCAGGGGAAAAAACACCATTGATATCCACACTCCACATGAACCGTTAATACTATTAACAACTTTTTCTATTCATCCTCCGATCCTCCACAAGTTATCATGATAAAATCTACCGATATCCACTGACTAACAGGTATTAATATCCACTATTTACACAGCCTTATTATTATTCTTATTATCTACAAGGAAATAAAGTAAATCGATGATTGATAGTGTATTAATACGAATAACAAGTGGTTCGGGAGGTGACGGAGCAATAAGCGGCCGTCACGAAAAATTTGTGCCGAGAGGCGGCCCTGACGGGGGCGACGGAGGGAGAGGGGGAAACGTCATCATAAAGGGGGACCACAACGAAAACACACTTATTAACTTTAGATACATAAAAAACTATGTGGCTGGAAAAGGAGAAAATGGATCTAAAGCAAAGAAACACGGTAAGGACGGCGGAGACACCGTAATAAAGGTTCCGGTTGGAACTCAAATATTGGATGAAGAGGGCTCAATAGTCGCCGATATTGTGGTATCAGGAGAAGAATATCTCGCTGCGGCAGGAGGAAGAGGCGGGTATGGCAATGTCAAATATTCCTCCTCTACAAGCCAGTATCCAGTGATCGCTCAAGCAGGGGAATTAGGATCTGAACACAATCTTAGACTAGAACTGAAATTAATCGCTGATGTAGGGATAATCGGTGTTCCAAATGCCGGTAAATCAAGCCTTATCTCCTTTCTCACAGCAGCCCGCCCAAAGGTGGCTAGCTACCCATTTACAACGATTGAACCCGTACTTGGGTTGGTAGAACATCGGGAAAAGGATTTTGTGATGGTAGATATACCTGGCCTGATTGAGGGGGCCCATCAAGGGATTGGCCTTGGGCATGAATTCCTTAGACATATTGAAAGGACTAGGGTGCTGGTACACCTGGTAGACGGAACATCGGAAAACCCGAAAGAAGATTTTCACAAGATTAATAGAGAATTGGAATTATTTGACGCGTCCCTTAAAAATAAACCGCAAATCTTAGCGATCAACAAAGTGGATCTTGAGGAAGTGAAAATACTCGCCGAGGATATCAGGGACTCCATGGGAGAAGATGCTTGGAGATTTCATATAGTATCGGCAATATCAGGCGAGGGAGTCTCTGAAATGATGGATGAGGTGGTACAAGTTTTATCTGACCAACCTATAGTAACCCACCCGAAGCTTTCAGTGGAACCAGGGGAAGAAAACGTTCCTGTTTTACGCCCGGAGCCGCGGCGTAGGGGAGCTTCTGTACATCAAGAAGATGGTGTATATATTGTGGACGCTCCGGGAGTTGAGAGAATAGCCCAGAGGATAGATTATGAGGATTGGCTTGCTCGCATGCAATTCTATAAACACATGCAGAAAACGGGGATCGTAAAAGCTTTAGAGGACGCGGGGATCACCGAAGGTGATACGGTCCGAATTGGTGATGTGGAGTGGGAATGGGACTAACACTGCGATAGACGCACCAGGGCAATGTTTTAAAAAGCTATATCGAACTTAAACGATTTGTGAAGTTGATCCCTAACACTGCTGGCGTGACCTCTGAAATTCACGTTCATCCATTTGTGAACTAAAATGCCATCCTTGTCTATGAGGAAAGTACAACGAACTACAGACCAAGCACGAAGACTTTCATCGATGTCAAACCCAAAACCTTTGGCATATTCCGCCTCTTTATCATTTAATTGATATTCGCCCCAGACCCCATATTCCTTGATTGTATTCAGATCTGGGTCTACGCATAAATCAAAAGGTAAATCATGCTTGTCAGTCATATCTTGATGAGAGACCTCGTTATCTGGGCTTATTCCATAAACCGGACAATCGAGCTCAAGGAAATCGGTGTATACGTCTCGGAAGTCACAGGCTTCTTGTATACATCCTGAGGTGCCATCTTTAGGATAAAAATAGAGGACGGCTGGAGAACCAATTAAATCACGGAGCCGTAAGGTTTTATTTTCATGGTCCACTAAAATGAAATCCGGAACCTTTGCTCCTATCTCTATATTATTTTCCGGTTGATACCTTAAAAGTTCCATCTTCAGTCTCCCAAGTTAAGAGTTTCGTACTTCTGGGTCAAGTACGGATAGATCTTGACCATCTTCGCCTGCATTATTTTCTATTTCTTTTATGTATTCATCAACCTTTTCAATGAACTCAACGGGTAGTGTAAACCTAATTAGACTTTCCTTGTAGAATTTTCGCCTTCCAGGGAAAAGAGCGAAACTGGTCTTTAGTGCCAAATCTGGATCCACTTGTAACAAATCCGCATATTCCTGAGCTATGTTACTAAGACTCATCTCTGCAGCAAATAATCGATTGAATCGTATTCTTTCGGATTGATTATTCAAATCTGCGAAATCATGACCTCCACGGAAATTTATATCAGATAAATCAGGGTTGTTAGCGACTGCTACGGCGAGATCTTGTCGTTGTTGGTTAATTGCAAGTACAAGTTCTCGTTGTGCCACTGAACGTTGCTGTTTCAATTGAAAGACCAAAACAAACGCTACCGCTAAAGTGGCCAGCCCGGTTATAATTTGTGCTCCGTAGATTATGATTTCAACGCTCATAGTGAGGTGATTCTTTTGTCTAAGTTATTTAAGTATCTTGGTATTGTAAATTAGATTATTGAGGATATTTGAAAAACAAGAATGGAATCATATCAGTCTTGTACAATAGTATTGAAGTCGTTTAGTAAAACATTCGCGGTTGCGCTAAGTTTTGGGTAGTAAATCAAAATGCTATGCCGACGTAGCTCAGTGGTAGAGCAGCTGTTTTGTAAACAGCAGGTCGTCAGTTCGAACCTGACCGTCGGCTCCAATAAAACATTCAAGGGGATTTATCTCATGCCAAAGGATGACAAGAGATTACAAACGGATTCAGTTGATGCCTTTGAATTTATAGGAAGAATGGCCCAGACAAGAAAAAAACAGGCTGAAGAAACCGGGGATATCTCTAAAGAAGTAGATCAAGAGAAATCTGATACCGATTTGCCAGAATAGGGGTAGCACCTGACAGGGCCGCTTGAAGGATCTATATTAAAGCTTAGCACCCGAACACCCATTATAGTTTCAATATGAAGATCAAAGATATAAAAGTCAGTGAATTTGAAATCAAAGACAACACACCGTATTTCAAACTCCGTAAGACAAACAAATCATGGGAAAAATATGACCTCAAATCGACTATGGGATATGTCCATGTAATGCACGTAATGACTGATGAAGGGTTGGAGGGAATCTGCACCGTAGGGGATGCCCGGTATACAACAATGACCGAAAATGCTCTTGCACATCTAAAACACCTTACTGTTGGGAAGGACCCAACCAAAAAGGAATACCTGTTTGATATGCTAACCAAAGCGACCAGGATGGTTTTTATGCCCCCGGGATGGTTTGGGGGGTTTGATAATTGTTTATGGGATATAGAGGGACAAATGAAAGGCAAGTCAGTCTCAGCCCTTATTTCCAACAACAGCGACCAGGTTAAAGCTTATTATAATTACCGGGGGCCGCACCTTAATGCGTTGATTGATGATGCAAATGTGGGTATTGGAAAAGGCTTCACGGTTCTAAAGGATCATTTTGCTTGGAATGCAACACAAAACATGAAATCTTTCGAAGCTATTAGAGCCGCCGTAGGAGAAGACATTATTTTGTTGCATGACGCGGCTGCCTGTAGCTACTCACTGGATGAAGCTGTCCAAGTTGCAAAGCAATTAAGCCAGCTGAATTTTGGATGGTTTGAGGAACCGTTGAACGATAGAGAATTGGGTTCATTGAAAACACTTTGCTCACAATCAGATGTTCCAATTTTGGCTCTAGAAACTTTGATGAATGACTTTGTGATAATGAGAGAATGGGTGAGAGAACGTGCGGTCAATATGGTTCGCGGAAATGCACGACACGGTACCACAGGGATTATTCGGATAGCAGAAGACCTGGCCAGAATTGGAATGAAAATCGAATTAAATGGTCCTGGAGGATTGTTCGGTCACGTTCATGCCCAACTGGTCGCGGGCATTGGCAATACCTCCTATTATGAATACTTTCCGGATGGTAGTAGAGATACTATAGGTAAGGAGATTGGTCTTCAAAATCCTCCAGTACCTGTAAAAGGGGAGATAAAGTTAACCGAAAGGCCAGGGTGGGGGTATGAGTTTGATTGGGAATATTTCAACAAAAAAAGAGTTAGGGTTTTTTAGTTAAAGTAATTATTGCTGGAGGCATGTATGGATAAACATGCCGATATTGCATCTACCACCAAGTCTCCGATTTAATTTGGCCCTTATTGAAACCTGTTTTTTGTAATTGAGCCGACAGAAACTCGACAAAACTGCCTGGGCCGCAGACAAAGGCGGTATCGAAGGTAGAGGCTTCTAATTGATTTAACATATTAGCGTTAATCCTGCCCGAGAATCCTTCAGTGGAATAATGAGATGCACCGGAAATCGTGTAGGCATAAGAAAGCTGATCAGGTTGTAAGAGGCAGATGTCTTCTAATTCCGTGGTGAACAACAATTCTTCACAGGATGAAACACTATGCATGATGGTGGCTCTGTGATTAGTTGCCTCCCCGATGTACCTGAAAATACTCACCAAAGGGGTAATTCCGATTCCACCGGCTATTAATATCGCATTACCCTGCTCGGGAACATAAACACAGGTTCCGCCGGTTGAAAAAGAAACAGCATCCCCCTCTTCCATAGATTGATGAATGTATTGGGTTACTTGATCATCCCCTGTGTTTTTGACGGCTAAAGAAATGAATTCTTTGTTGCATGGGGTTGATGTGATTGAATAACCAGCCACCTGCTCCCTCCCGTTTAAGGAGACAAACAGATCAATCCATTGACCAGGAAGAAAATCAATTTTGCCTTTATAGGGAATCAAATCGAAGGTTTTCGTAGAGGTGGTTTCTTGCTTGATGTTAGCAACCTTCGCAGTGACTATGTGTCTATCAGGTTGCATCTTATCTTAAACCCTGTTCTTAATATGAAATTATGAGAGCATTTCCTCTAAATTTGAAAATGTCATGCTCAGACTCTCAGCCAGAGCAGGATAGGTTATTTGTCCGCCTATAGTGTTGACACCCTTAGCAAGGCTACTGTCTAAAGTGACAGCTTTTGGGACACCATTTTTTGCAATCGATCTAACGTAAGGTAAAGTGGCATTTGAAAGCGAAATACTGGCAGTGTGGCCCACTATACCTGGCATGTTGGTTACTGCGTAATGTATAACGTCGTCTTGAATATAGGTCGGGGTTTGATGGGATGTTGGGCGAATGTCTTCAACGCAGCCGCCTTGGTCAATCGCAACATCGATAATAACCCCTCCTGGCATCATATCTTTAACCATATCGCGACTGACTATTTTAGGAGCTTTTGCTCCCGGCACTAACACTGCACCCACAACAACCTCTGAGCGTTGAACCTTCTCTGCAAGTGCAGCTGGGGTCGGATAAATGGTTTTTATGTGGCCATTGGTTAGGGTGTCTATTTCCCTAATTCTATCTAGATTGATATCAGCAACGGTTACGTCAGCCCCTGCCCCAATCAATGCCGTCGCGGCATTAAATCCCACGGTTCCCCCACCAATAATAAAGGCGCTGCAATTGCCAGATCCAGGAACACCACTAAGTAATTTACCAACCCCGCTTTCTATATTTGTTAAAAGGCGGGCCGAAACCTGAGAAACTAAACGTCCTGCAATTTCACTCATAGGATGAAGGAGTCCTAGCCTACCTTTATCGTCTTCAACAGTCTCATAAGCGATCCCGGTCACATTTTTTTTCAATATGCAATCAAGTAAATCTAGCTCAGCAGCTAGATGGAGATACGTGAAAATGGTTTGGCCTTCTTGCATCAAATCAAATTCGTTAGGCTGAGGTTCTTTCACTTTAACGATCAGCTCTGCTGTGCCATATATTTCTGCAGGATCTGAAACTAATGTCGCACCTGCACCATATAGGTAAGAATCATCGGAAAACCGAGACCCTTGGCCGGCACCAGATTCTACGAGTACTTTATGGCCGTCAGAAACTAAAACCTCCACTTTGTCAGGAGGCAAAGACACCCTGTTCTCATCTGATTTTATTTCTTTCGGGACACCTATTATCACAGCTTAAACCTTGGACCTTGATAACGTATGAACGCTAAACACAGCTAATTTTGAATATCTAAAACCTTTTCAAAAGCTTTTCCAATTCTTCTACCGGCTTCCTCAAGATGTTCAAAAGGAGCACGAGTGAAAGCTAGTCGAAAATGCGAATCATCTAGTGAACTATCAACATAAAAAATAGATCCTAGCGGAAAAACAACACCCTCTTCTGCTGCTGCCTGAATCAAATCAAAAGCTTTTGTTTGAGTACATTTGACCCACAGGAAATAACCGCCTTCTGGCTCGTCCAATTCAATATAGGGGCCGCAGTATTTCTTGAGGGAATCTATCATTGTTCGACACTTGGATTTGTATAAATCTCGCATTGAATCAATGTGGCTGTCCAACTTTCCTGTCTCTATGAGATCTGCTAGCGCATAATGGATTAGTGGGCTGTTGCCCATGTCGAATCGTACTTTCGTTAGTGGTTCAGCCAACTCATCCCTGGCTTGGATCCAACCAGCCCTCAACCCGGTGGCCAAGATCTTGCTAAAACTACACATTTTTATTACCCCGTGACCATCAGAAAGAGCATAATACGATGGAGGTGGAGGTGTAGTGTAATAAACTTCAGTGTATGCGGCATCTTCGGCTATGAGAATTTTGTGTTCCGCGCATATTTCTAGAATTGCTTTTCTAATTTCTAATGTAGTCACATTACCCATTGGGTTGTGATAATCAGGAATGGTGTAAAAGAGTTTTACTCTTTTACCTTGGGCTGCAAGCGATTCGACAGTTTCCTTAAATAAATCGGGGTTAATACCTTCTTTATCCATGGGCACTTCAACAACTTCTGCTCTGAATCCCCTAATGGCTCTTACCGTTCCCGAGTAACTTGGGGATTCTACAATTGCGATGTCTCCGGGCTCTATAAAAGCCTTGCCGATGTTTTCTAGACACCCGGAGCTTCCATTGTGCATGATGATATTGTCAGGTAGAAGGTTTGTCCCTTCCATTTTATTTTGGCGATCAGCTATTAATTGCCTTAGGCCTTCATAGCCAAACCAGCCTCCGTACATTAAAGATTCACTGAAATGATCTCTAATTGATTTGGAGAAACTGTCAATTAAGTCTTCCGTTGGAAGAGCAGTATCGTCAGGAATTCCACCAGCCAAAACAATAGGGTCTGGATGTTCTGTGGGAAGTCTCCAAAAACGACCAGCATCGGTTGCGCTTCCTGCACCTATGCTGCGCGCAGCTTCCGAAAGTAAGTCGGTTTCTATGTCCATAGATTGCCATTGGCTGGCGATTGTTTCTTTTTCGAATTGCACCATATCAGTAAACCTTATGCCTATTGATGCCTCAGGCGAATAGGACAGTCAATCGTTTTATTTCAATTAAGGATAACCTGTCAAGACCAACTAGTGAACCCATAAAATGGTAGATTAAAACTAGAGGTAAGGGTTCTATCGATTCATTGTAGGATCTAAAGCATCTCTCAAGCCATCACCTACAAACGTAAAGCCCATCGTAATAATGGCTATCATGAGACTCGGGAACAGACCCATATGCCAGTATGTGCGAACATAGCCAAGACTGGTTGATATCATTTTGCCTAAACTTGGCACTGGCTCATCAATTCCAAGTCCTAAAAAGCTAAGTCCGGCCTCATTGAAAATCACAGCTGGAACTTGGAAAGCCAGTAAAACGGCCAATATAGGTACGACGTTTGGGAAAATATGTCTAAATGCAACCCGGAATCTACTGGCACCGATTGCTTGTGCTGCGATTACAAATTCCCTCTCCTTAAAAGCTAAAAACTGGCCACGGGTGATACGTGTTTCCACCACCCAGCCTGAAATGCCCAAGGCAAATATTACGTTCCACATGGAATGCCCAAGCAATCCCATAATAAACATCGCTATTAGTAAGGCCGGAATACCAGTTGCTATTTCTATTATCCTGACCACTATTTGGTCTACCCATCCCCCAAGATATCCGCCAAGAGTCCCTAAACTGATTCCTATGCTTAAGGTGATGATTTGTACCCCCAAAGCTACAATGATAGAAGTCCGTGTGGCATAAAGCATACGGCTGAGGTAATCGCGACCCACTGCGTCAGTGCCAAATATGTGAGACCAGCTGGGGGGCTGCCTCGCTTCAACCAAATTTCCCACGTCGTATGAGGTAGGTGCCAAAAAGTTCGCGAATATAGCGATGAAAATACAGACAGCGACGATGCCAAGGCCAACGACCGCCAATTTGTTACGCTTGAAGCGCCACATGAAATTGGCTTTGCGGCGCTTCTGGCCTTTTTCTTCTGCTTCTTTAAGACTGTTCACGTTTTGCGGTCCGTCAGTCTCACCCGAGGGTCAGCCCAAGTGTAGAGAATATCACTGATAAAATAAGTAAGCCCAAACAGAACGGCTACCAACATGAAAACACCCATGATGACCGGGTAATCTCTATCAAAAATACTGGTTACGAAATGGCGGCCGATTCCAGGTATCCCGAAGGTGTTTTCTATAAAAATGCTTCCCGTCATCAGGTTTGGGATTAAAGGCCCTACGAGGGTAATAATAGGGATCAAGGCATTCTTAAAAACATGCCGAAGGACCACTACTGGTTCTGCCAATCCCTTGGCTCGCGCAGTCCTGATGTAGTCGGACCTCATTGCCTCGAGCATACTGACTCTTGTAAAACGTGCTATAAGGCTTGTAGGAGCAAGCATATAGGCCACCACTGGCAGGACCATATGCTGCCAAGTTCCCCAACCTTGGGTTGGAAGGAGGTCCATTTTCACGGAAACAAACATAACCAGCCACACCGCAACAGCAAAATTTGGAACAGTGATACCTGTTGTAGCTAGAAAAGTGACGGTGTAGTCCAGTAGGCTATTTTGTCGGAGAGCGGCAATAATGCCCACTGGAATTCCGATTGAAAAGGCTAATAGAAGTGTGACAGAACCTATCTTTGCAGTGGCAGGCCAGCCTCTTGCTATTGTTTGCCAAACGGTATCAGTTTTATATATGAATGAATTGCCTAAATCTAAGTGAATTAAATTCCACAGGTACTTTGCATATTGAACATGGACCGGTTGGTCCAAGCCATATTTTCTCATCATGTTTTCTTTTGCGGCTCCCTGCAAGGGAATTTCCGCCTCATTCCATGGAGTACCGGGTAACCATCTCACTGCGATAAACAGGATTAAGGAAATGATTAAAACGGAGCCTAATAAACCAAGTAATCTTCCTAAAGAATATCTAATCATGGCCAGATTTTCTCTTCATTTGGGTTAAGATGCAAGTTCTGATAATTTGTCAGCAAGTAAATCTATTTCATCCTCCAGTAGATAAAAAGCAGCAGCAATCCGCATCGATTGTGTTTCGGGATTGTGGGCCGTTAAAATTCTATGCTCATTCCATAGCCAATTTCCCGGTTCAGGGTGGTTAAGGCCCGCTGTAGAGAAGGCGACTATCCCTGTGCTATCGGTTTTAGCCATCGGTGTTTTAATAGATATGCCTGGAATGTCGATTAGACGTCTCTTTAGTTGACTAGCCAACTCATGGCTTCTTTCATATATATTTTCAGGACCTATGTTGTTGTGGAACTCGAGAGCTTTAATTCCAGATGCATGGGTTGCCCAATACCTAGTACCAAATTCAAATCGCTGTGCAGTCTTAAGGCTTGTGTAGGATAATGACTCAAGATCGTATTCCTCAGTCATTCCCCAGCCTACCCAGCTTGTCTTCAACTTGGTTATCCAGTCTTTCTTTACATAGAGAAAGCCAGTTCCTTGTTGGCATAATAGCCATTTGTGACCACATCCGGCGTAAAAATCACAACCAAGTTCTTTCATAGATACTGGAAACTGACCCACTGCGTGAGCTCCATCCAACATATAGGGGATGTCTCGGGCTGTCAGAAATTCTCCAACTTCCCTCGCGGGTAACCTAGCGCCATCTACAGTTGATACATGGCTAAGAAAAACCAGCCTAGTTTTATCAGTTACTAGAGACTCCAAGTCTTTTAAGAGCTGAGTTGGCTCTGTTTGGAATTTAAGCAGTTTCACTTTGACTCCGTACCGTTCAGATAAGTTCATAAACGGAAGGGAACCACTAGGATGTTCTTCATTGGTGATTATCACTTCGTCACCAGGAAGCCAATCAAATCCAGTGGCTACTATATTAATTCCATCAGACACATTTCGGGTGAGTGCTATCTCGTCTGAGGAGGCCCCGATATAATCGCCAAAGCCTTTTCTAGAGTCTTCAAACAAAGTTAACACTTCATCATTAACATCTCGGTCGTAAGGCCCTTTGTGTTCTATAAGACGGGCCAATCTGACAGCTTCCTCTGCCACCACGCTTGGAGTGGGTCCGAAAGTTCCACAGTTCAAATATGTGCAACTCTGGAGTGCGGGTATTTGGGTGCGGATTGATTGAATATCCGTTTTGTGCCTCCCTAAAAAAACGGCCCACCTGATACAAAAAGTACCGAGCGGGCCGCTTAATTTATTTCTCTTGTTTCTTGCTAATAGCGAGAAATCTTATATGCGGTTAGTAGGCTGATCGAGTGTGCTCTTGAACATCATCGCCAACATACACCTCATAGATGTTTTGGGCTCCAAAACCAGGATTCCAGTTAGGGAACTGAAGGCCTGACCAACCAGCCTCGTTTTCATTCTTCCATGTCCCTTTCAGGTATGGCTTGTGCAACTGGTTCTGAACCTGTGACCAGAAGAACACGCTACCAACATCCTCAGAGAGAATTTCTTGTAGCTTGAGCATCTTGGCAGACCTTTCAGCCGAAAGCGCCATCGCACCTGCTTCTATTCTTAAGTCCTCGAATTCTGTGTTGTTCCAGTTATGTCGCCCATTCGTCTTGAAGACACCCATAAAGTTTGAAGCGTCCACATAGTCGAAACCGTACGAGACCATAGCAAATTGCAGGTCGTGGCCATTTAGATGACCCATGTAGGTTTTGCGGTCCATGTTGTTGATAGTGACATCAACGCCAAGGTTTTCTTTAAGCTGCTGGGCAACTGCTGCTGCCGTTGCTTGGAAGAGCTCGGTTTCTTGTCTTAGAGCTAACTCTAGTTTTGGAAAACCTGCGCCGCCTGCAAAGCCTGCGTCAGCCATCAGCGATTTGGCTGCGGCGACATCTAGACCTTGGTATTGTTTGAGTTTGTCAGGTCCTGCAGCATCTGGGAAACCAGGGATTAATACCCCGTACCTAGGCTCGCCGGCCTCTGACCCCACTATGTTATTGATGATCGCATCTCTGTCTATAGCCTTGGCAAAAGCCTGCCTGACTCTGACATCGTTAAACGGAGCACTCTGGTTGTCAAAGAAAAGGTAGTGTGTTCGGAAGTCGCCTGGGGAAAGACCTCTTTCTGACATCAACTTCGCGTCATTCTCCATATATTCCTGGTCTGCTGGAGTAAACGGTCCGTTGATAGTATCGACCTCGCCAGCAAGGTAGGCATCAAATTTTCGCTCACCATACACGGCCTTGTAATTTTCTATGAAAGGCTTGATCTTACCGGTGTAATTCACGTTAGGTTCAAACTCTGCGTGCTGGTTTGGTACCCATTCTTTTAGGATCCAAGGAGTACTTGAAAGTGTTGTCGCGGGATCATTTGAATAGTACTGGCCATGTTTCTCAGCGGCATGTTTTGCCAGCGGAGAACCATACATCATAAACCCGGGAACATATGGCGCTGGCGTATCAAGTTGGAAGACAAGGGTTTTGTCATCTGTTGCTGTAACGCCTAGGGTATCTAAAGCCTTCTCGCCAGCTTCAATTGCCCCATAGTTTTCTACTTCAAGCATACCGAAGTACCACGTGAAGTCGTAAGCATGTTCTGGGTCAGCGTAATACTGCCATGTATATACGTAGTCATGAGCAGTTAGTGGGACACCGTCACTCCATGTAAGATCCGGGTCTATGTTGAATGTCCAGGTCTTCATATCGTCTGAAGATGACCAACTAGTGGCACCACCAGGGACGGTAGAAAGGTCTGTGCTCAATAGGGCTAAGCTAAAACCACTCTGGATTCCACCTGCGGCAGAGTTGTAAACACTGACCGGGAATTCTAGAGACTCACCCTCTTTTTCATAGTTGACCTTAAGGAATTGAGCTGCCATTGGAGCAGCATCACTTGGCATTTCACGTCCAAATACATTGGTTGTTTTTGCTGCTGGGGCTGCTTTTGTAGCCGGGGCTGGAGCCGCCGCTGGAGCTGCTGCCGAAGCTGCTGCTGGAGCTGCTGGAGCGGTATCTTCTTCTGAAGAACTGCATCCGACTGCGACGGTAAACATTAGCGCCGTTATAGCACCAATCACCAAAAACATAAAACCGTTCTTGCGCATTGAGTAACCTCCACACAATACTTCTTTAAACAAGCCAACGAAAACACTCGCAGCTTTTCACTAGAGACATTATATTATGAAAGTCAACAAAAGATAATACTAAATTAGCGAGAGAGTAATATTGCCCTTTGAAATGGGCTGCATTTCAAACCAAAATAGCATGCCCGAGTATTTGTCGAAACCACCTATATTTTACTGATTAGATGTTAAATTGCGGGTCACTATAATTTGTAATCTTATCGAATATTTGGAT
>Ga0315334_10000724_pt1 | contig 20020 bp, 26 predicted proteins | sample M150034915metaG_FD_205555 | JGI IMG/M metagenome (GOLD analysis project Ga0315334, IMG submission 205555) | Ammonia-oxidizing marine archaeal communities from Monterey Bay, California, United States - M1 500m 34915 | ecosystem: Environmental > Aquatic > Marine > Intertidal zone | place: USA... | reverse complement strand
GATATGAAGAAAAAGAAGATGGAAGTATTCGACCCCTTGACTGGTAAGTGGACTAAGGTAGAGATGACTGAGGACGAGATAGAGAGCTTTCAGGCTCTACACGAAGATGATGTGGACGTTTTGGAAGCTGAATACCAGATAATACAGCGTTCTATTGCAATGCACGTTGGTACTAAGCAGGATATTGAGAGTACGGATTAGAATACAAGTACTTGCGTACTCTTAAGAGTACTTTTACATGTAAAAGATATCTTCTACATGTAAAAGATAACATGTTACTTGTTATAAGTAAGGGAAAAATTAATTTGATAGTTATAGATAGGTTATTTCAGCACAAAAAGCAACGATTTAACATCTATACTAAAGAAGAAGCAGATGCTGACTCCAGTATGGGCTATTGTGACTGGAAAGATGCTAATGAAGGGGATTATGCAATAACAGATGATGATTATGTTATGAGATGCTTGTCTAGAAAGGATTATACCGATAAGAATGGAAACATCAAGACATTCGTTAAATTATCGGGTGGAGTTGGGTGGTGTAGTCCGTCTGCAAAAATAAATTTCAAATTAAACCATGCTTATAAGAAGTATACTAAGGTAAACCCAGCTAAGACATGGGATGAGTATGAAGTTAAGAGCACTAGGGGAACTAACACTATAAATACCTATGCTAACATGATGTTGAATGGTTCAGTAGACTTTGACACCCTAGGAAAGGTATATAGACCAGATAGTGAGATACCCAGAGCAACTGTACGAAGATTTCTAAAAAATAAAAGAGTTAAGATGATGGTAGAGAAGAAAGTAAAAGAGATATTGTCTGATAAGGCAATAAACAAAGAATTTGCTGTAGATAACATCGTAAAAGCATTAGATATGGCAGAACATAAGGGTGATGTGGGTAATTTTCTAAAAGCTAATGACCATATTATGGATTTACTGGAGATGAAGCCGAATAAGCTCATAACTACAGATACAGTAGAAATGATTGATACTAAAAAGATTCTAGACCAGATAACACAAGAAGAAGAGAAGAAACTGGTTCTAAAACGCAAAGAAGAAAAAGATGATACAGAGCGAATCTGATATATTCAACCAGAAACTAGAGCAGATGAAGGCTCAGATAGAGATAGCCGTCAGGTGTCTTCATGTTATAGCCATCATGACTGAGATAGATAATGCTCAGACAGCAGAAATGGCACTAAATGCACTTAGGGATATGGAGATAAGCGGACTCCTATATGACTTCTACGAAGATGAAGAGTAACAATCTTTCAGTTGCTCAGAAGAACTGTGCTAATTTCACATCAGGAGTGTGCTTAGGATGTATGATGACTTATCGTAATGGAGAACTCTCATATATGATTGATAGCAGACTTGCCAGTAAACCATGTGTAGTTGCCAGTAAGACCTGTATATACTTTGAAACAATAGTACTTCCAGCAGTAGTCTAGTGGATATAAGTTTTAAACAAGGATACAAACATCCTAAAGATAGAATCATATACGTTGATGGAGTAGCCATCAAGTTTGAAGACTTCGCTACGGATGTTGTCAATGCAGAGCGTAAATATGTTACAGCTAAGAACCGTCTACAACAATTAAGGCTCCTTCAGGCTATATTTCGTGGTAATGAAGATAATATATATCCACCAGAAGATGGGTACTTAGGTGGACAAATGATTGATAGATTTATTGCAGATTGGAGAAATGCCAGTAATGATGAACTTAAAAGTGAAATTCTTTTAAAATATAAGATTACTTCATGACTGCACAAGAAAATAACCTACTGAAGGCTAAATTAAAAGATAATATGATATTATTTGGACGTATCGTCAGTTCAAATATGTTTTCTGTAGCATCCCCTGATTTCCACTATAAAATAGCTGATGTTCTTATGAATGACGATAAGAAACAAGTGAACATTATCGCCCCTCGTGGACACGCAAAGTCATCTATAGTTGGGGGAATTTACCCGTTGTTCCATTTAATGAACCATGAGGGGAAGAAATTAATTATCTTAGTGTCTCGTACACAAGACCATGCCATAAAACTATTAGGCACTATTAAGGATATGCTAGATTACAGTCAACAATTAAGAGCTATCTATGGCTACTGGGGGCAGCACTCAGCAAAAACTTGGGCTAAGGCAGAGATAGAGCTCAAGGATGGCACTATGATTATCTGCAAAGGTACTGGTCAGCAGTTACGCGGTATCAAGGTTGGAAGTCAAAGACCTACACTCATTGTAGTAGATGACCCAGAAGACGAGAATAACACTAAAACAGCAGAAGCGATGGAACAGAATCTAAGATGGTTGCTCCAATCTGCAATTCCATCACTAGACCCTATACGTGGAAAGATAGCAGTTATCGGTACACCACAACACCAGAGGTGTCTAGTAGAAGTCTTAAAGGAAATGGACGGATGGACGAATATGCACTTCAGTCCAGACATGGATAAGGAGATAGCACTCTGGGAAGAGTGGCAACCTATAGAGAAATTAAAGCAGAAGAAGAAAGAATTAGAATCTATCGCACGTGTATCTGTGTTCTATAGAGAGTATCTATGCCAGATAGTGGGAGATGAAGACCAACTATTCAGCGAGAAGTATTTAAAATACCATAATTACGATTATAGCATAGACGATGATGGCAATCACTTCCTCAAGGACGGAGAGAATCAGATACCAGTTAATATTTTCATGGGCGTGGACCCTGCATCCTCAATACGCAAGACTGCTGACTATTCAGTTATTATGCCGATAGCAGTAGACAAAGATAATAATAGGTATATACTACCTTATTACCGCAAAAGAGCCACGCCCATGAAATTAGCTGAAAGTATTATACAATGGTTTAAAATGTATAAGCCATCAAAGGTGCGTATAGAATCAGTTGGCTATCAGGAGATGCTGAGGGAGTATCTAAGAACAAGATGTGATGAAGAAAAAATATTTATATCTGGATTAGAAATAAAAGAATCTCCACGTACTTCAAAATCATCTAGGCTTGAAACAATGGAGCCTTATTTTGCACAAGGTAAAATGTATATGAAGAAAGATATGCTAGAATTAAAAGATGAACTTCTACTATATCCTCGTGGTAAACATGATGATTTATTAGATGGTATGTTTTATGCTATGAAAAAATGTTATAGACCAAATCATACAGAAGAAGTAGAATTAGATAACACTAAAGAGCGATATGTCGCTAACACTAATAGCTGGAAAGTAGCTTAATGGAACTTTCTTAGCATTACTACGTATAAGCCACCAATGCGGTAGCACCGTAACATAAGTATACTCTAAACTTTATGCATAAAAAAACATCGGGTGTCCAACACACCCATGATTTACTCAGCGAGTATTCATCCGCTAGAGAAAGTTGGGCAAAACAAGCTGTAGAAGATAATGAGTTCAGGAATGGTAAGCAATGGACTGATGATGAAGCAACAGCTCTAAAACAGCGTTCACAGCAACCCATTGTTGTGAACATAGTATATTCAGCGGTAGAGCAGGCAAAAGCTATGCTCACATCTAATAAACCAAAATTCCAATCAACAGGTCGTGAAGTAAGTGACAATAAAGTAGGTCGCATGTTTAGCGATATTATGGCTTACGTCTGGGATATATCTATAGGCAATGTAGAACTAAAACAAGCCATAGATGACTATTATGTAAAAGGTATGGGTATTCTATATGGATATGTAGACCCTGATGCCGACTTTGGTTCTGGCGAAGTTAAAATAAAATCTATAGACCCGTTAGAAGTTTTCATAGACCCGTCATCTAAGGATGCCTTCTGCCGAGATGCTAGTAATATCATTGTAGCTAAGATAGTATCGGAAGATGCACTTATAAAAGCATACCCAGAATATGAAGAACAGATATTGGAGTGTCAGGAAACAAACTATATCAATATTACAAGTGGCTCTAGATATGGACATGAGTCACAACAAGTAGCTCAAAGAAGAAATCTTACTGGTAAGAGCATTACTGGAGAGAGAGAATTAGAATTGATGGAGAGATATAGCAAGGTATTCATGCCGTATCATAAGATTTATGACCCATTTACTGATGACCAGAAGATACTAGCTTCTGATGAATTTGAAGAGTATAAACAAGAACCAGCAATACTACTTCTATCACCAGATGGTGAGCAGATTCTTACAGACCCAAAATCAGTTGCTGACTATCTCAAGATTCATAATGAGCAAGGCGACGAGTTTCATATGATGATGGACCCCCAAACTGGACAACCCACTCCTATGGCTGGCAAAGAACATCTAGGTGCTATGCCAAATAGTACAACCACCATAGATGTTATTACCAAGGGACATCTAGTAGAAGCAGGTAAAATACTAGTTAATGATATAGAGATATGTCAAATAGAACAATACGTTTCCATAGGCGACAAAGAGCTGTTCTCTATTATACTTCCCATAGAGGAGTACCCAGTTGTGCCTATTATGAATGGCTGGAATAGGAATCCATATCCAATGAGTGACGTGAGGCTGGTTAAGGGGCTACAGGAATACATTAATAAGATTAGGTCTCTTATAATTGCACATGCATCCACTTCAACAAATACAAAACTACTAATACCACGTGGAGCTATAAATAAAAAACAATTAGAGGAAGACTGGGGCAGGGCAGGGACAGCAGTTATTGAGTTTGACCCAGAGTTAGGGACACCCGTAGTGGCAGGTCCAGTACCTCTACCAAACGAATTATATAAGAATGAAGCAGATGCAAGAGCAGATATAGAACGTATCCTTGGAATTTATGCTCTTATGCAGGGGGATGGTGGTTCAGCCCCACAGACATTCAAGGGTACTGTGGCTATGGATGAATATGGTCAGCGTAGAATAAAATCAAAACGGGATGATATTGAAGAAGGATTAAATCAACTAGCAAGAGTTGCTGTTGGTCTTATTCAATACGTATATAGAGATGAAAAAGTTATGCGACTTATGCAACCCAATAATATGCCAAAAGAAGTTGTTATGAATTCCCCTATCTATGACGACCTTGGTAATTATATGGGGAAGATAAATGACATTACGATTGGCAAGTATGATGTAATTGTAACATCGGGTTCTACATTACCATCAAATAGATGGGCAAGATTTGAATATTATATGCAGTTACATCAATCTGGTCTAATTGACCAAATTGAAGTTTTAAAACAAACAGATGTAGCTGATATGGAGGGAGTACTAGAGCGTTCTGGACAAATGAAACAATTACAAGGACAGGTACAGTCTCAACAAGAAGAAATTAAGAAACTCAAAGGTGACTTACAGACTGCACAGCGAGAATCATTACATGACCGCAAAAGAGTTGAAGTCAAGGAGTTTGAAAAGAAACTGGCTAAGGCAGAGGCTAAAGTTGAAATGGCACAGAAGCTATATAGTACACGCCTTGCAGATGAGTTGAAAATGGACAAAGAGAAAGTTCAACCATTAGCCGATAATAAACAACGTCAAATGAATGAAGAGCTTTTAAGCTTAAAGGATGAATAATGGGTTTTAGAGAAAGAATGGCACAGTTAAAACAACGTGCAACTGATTTTGGTGGTGATGCCGTCAGTAAGTGGAAGCAAGCTGGTGAACGTAGTACTCAACAGCGTTTTGGGACAAGTCCATTACAGCAAGCTATGCACCAGCAGAGACAGGGCAATATGACTGAGCAAGCATCAGGATTAATGGATAGAACTATGCGTAATAATCCTGATGAGATGAACAGACAGGCACAAATGATGGAATCTGGTAGACATGGTGGTTATGGTCGTGGTGATAGTATACGTTCAGAATTACCATTTACTCCTCCAAGTATTGATAATCAAGGTGATATGGGTGATGCTTTAAGGAGTGGTGATAACAGAAAGGTTGACAGTAAGCTTCTGTTAGACAGGCTTATGCGTGCCGACCCATCTAAGATGACATCACAGGGAATAAAAAGCATGCAACAAGAGCTAAATAATAGCGGATACTTAGATAAAGAAGGTAATCAGTTACAAATTGATGGCAAGGTAGGACCTCTAACAGCGTCAGCAATGTCTGCTTACAATGATGAAAGGGCTTCATATGCAGAGAATACAGTCCCTGAAAGAGAATCCAGACCTATTACACAGAAAAAAGATTTTTTTCGAGGTTGGCAGTCAAAAGATATTCTAGGGAGAAACTATCAACCAGACCCCCAAGGAGATAATCCCTATGAAAGAACAGTTTATAATCAAGCTCCAGAAAACTATGTTGATTATCAAGAGCCATTTAATGGATATATGGACTTGGAAGATTTAACAAATCCACTAAATAATTGAGGAAGCGGTTGCTGGTATTAACCAAATCGCAAAGGAAATAATAATGGAAGAACAAATATTGGAAGTACGTAATGCTGACCAACCACCAGTTGAGAACATTGGGATGGAAGTAGAAAATCCCAGTATTCCTTCTGGTGAAGTGCAACAAGATTTTGTAGCACAGGAACCAATTGCAGAAACTAGCGATACGGTCTTATCGCCAAATCAAGACCAAACTCGTTTTGAGTACTGGCAGTCACAGGCAGATAAAGCCAAGGGTGAGTTAAGCGAACTAAGGAATGAAGTGGATTACTATCGTTCCCAAGGTCAGAATACTACACCATCCAATGAACAACCTCAGGCATACCCCCAAGAACAGGGATTGCAAGAGCCTTCATTGCAGGTGCCTACTGAACCTGATAGACCAGTTAGCTACAACGAAATAGATGCTTATAGCGACCCAGATTCGGATTCGTTTAAGTATCGCTTAGATAGAGATAAGTATCGAGATGATTATATGTCTTTCTTGAAAGAGAAGGATGAAGTCAGGGAAACACAGCTAACTCAACAATATGAATATGAGATGGCAATGGAACGTGATAACATGATGAAGACGCAGGCTCAGAGCCATGCGGTGAATTCATATGGATGGGAGTCTGAAAAGGCTAATTCGTTTGTTAAGTGGGCAAGTAATCCTGATAACCTAACTATTGATAATCTAGCTAAGTTGTTTGAACTAAGAACAAATTCCAATCCAGTTGTGCAACAACGCACTCAAGAGATGCAAAACCAAGCCCAGAGATTAGCTGTGCCGAGAACTGCCGTTGTGCAGACTGGCAAAGCTGAACAACCTAGGACTGATGAGCAAGTCTTTAGTGATGCATTACTGGGGAGGTAATTCACACATAACATGACAGGAGTCATAAAATGGCAGTAACAGAAAAGAAGCTAGGAGCTTCAGGTGTTCTGTATACGGACCGACGAGATTTTTACGTCGACCCACAGGTTACCAAAGAGCTATGGACAGACGTAGCACCATTTACAACTCTTATTTCAAACCAAGAAACTCGTGATGTGCCAGACCCTATTTTTAAAATGTTTGAGCATCGCAATCCTTGGGTGAAACAAGAGTTTTCAATAAACAAAGGAACTCCAGGAACTATTCCAAATAGTGACGTTGGATTAGGCTCATTGCCTATCGACGGCATTGTAGGATTAGCATCAACCGCAGACTCGTCTTATATTGGTCTACAGGTTGAAGTTTGGAATTCAGCTAAGACCACCAAAAAAGGAACAGCAGTTATTTCTGCTGTTACTAGCGGTAGTCTTACAATGAAGTCAACAAAAGGTGCAACTATTGTACTTGCGGATGATGATGTATGTATGGTTATCGGTAATGCACGTGGCGAGGGTTCATCTTCTCCAGAAGCATGGGCTGATGAACTAAGTGTAGTTTGGAATTCTTGTCAGATTTTCAAAACACCACTACAAGTCACAGGCACACTAGAAGCGGCAGTTTTACGTGGAGAGTCTAATGAATTAGCTCGTCTTCGTAGAATGAAAGCTCAAGAGCATAAGATTCAAAAAGAGAAAGCATTCTTATTTGGTACACGTGTAGACGGCACCAATCTGAGTGGTTCTTCTGATTCTTTTGCAGACGGTGGACGTACTGATGCTGATGGGAACCTAATCCGTTCAACCTATGGAATTATTCCAGCGATTGACGACTATGGTACTTCATCTGGTGATGACCAGAACATCTTCTCTATTAAAGAAGATGAATACGAATACGCAGATTTTGTGGACGACATGGAAAAAGTTTTCCAATATGTCCCAGAAAGCGGTTCTAAAAGAGCCTTTGTTGGTGCTGGTGCTCTAGGTTATTGGAGTAAATTACAAACTGGTAACAATCTAGCAGGTAAATCTGGATGGACTGTAAACATTGGAGACATGAAACGTGACTCCTTGGGTTTTAATTACAGAACTCTAGAAACACCTCATGGTATGTTGCAGTTGATTCCAACTCCATCTTTGCGTGGACCTTATAACAAGTACATGGTCGTAGTTAGCGACGATAACTTGTTCCATGCTCAGTACAGACCTATGGTTTATCAAGCCAATATCAAAACAGATAATGCTTTTGATGGCGTGAAAGACCAATATATGTCTGATGAAGGCGTTGGTATTCAGTTAATTGAATCACATAAGTTGTTCAAAATAACTGCTTCTTAAGCAACAGGGAATAACTAGGGAGGGTTAACGCTCTCCCTAGTCCTGATAAGGAAATAAATGAGTACTTTTAAAGAAAAAGTTGAAGACATAGTAGGAGTTACAGTATCTGATACTACTGCATTGAGTGATTATCTAACAGCATCGGCACGTGAAGTATCAGATATTTTACCAGATGAAGTCCTGATATATAACTCAACTCTATTAGAGAGTGCATCTACTGTAGAAATTTCCAATACAAAAGTTTTTGCTGTTTCTAGAAATGGTAGGTCTACTGTGGAAATCCCATTCGGGATGAGTGCACAAGCTGGAGATAGTGAGAGTATTCACTATGCTACTGTAAAAAGTCCTATGCATTATTTTAAGGGTTCTACTCTAACTGTACTACCTAGTCCAAGTAGTTCTGAAAAAGCTCAGGTACTTAGGTTTGTATATCCATCAGTTGTGCATGGTGCATCTGATATAGATAATTTTCCAAGTAATGCTGAATATGCTGTAGTTATTGGAGCATCATGTTCTGTTATAATGGGTTTAATGTCAGCCCAGAGAGAAGCTACTCCAAGTGCATTATCCATAAGTGACTTAACAATTTCTGCAACATCTCCTTCTGCTCCTTCTGTTTCAGCTCAATCTGTTTCGTTTAGTGCAGGGGTTCCTACATATTCCAAACCTACTCAGACATTTGATATTACACAGCTTCAGACATTCCTAGAGGACAATGAAGATTCTGAATTAGCACAAATACAATTAGGTAGATTACAGCATGAGTTAGGTGAGTATCAAGCAGATATACAAAATGAATTAAATGAGTTCAATAAAGAGACTACTGCATATCAGGCTCAGTTGCAGATAGCAATACAAAATGCACAGTTAACGTCAACTGATGATGCACAGAAACTTCAGTTGTACTCAGCCGAAGTACAAGATTTTCAAACGTCCGTAGGTAAGGAAGTACAACAGTATCAGTCTAATTTAACTCAAGAGACACAAGAATTTGGAGCCAATCTCCAAAGGATTCAAGCAATATTTCAATCTTTGAGTGCTCAGTATCAAATGAATCAGGTTAAATATCAAAGTGAATTACAAAGATTAAGCGGAGCTAAAGTATGACGCAATCGCAATTACATGAATTAATAAGGTTACACCATCCAGATATGACAGAAGGTGAAATACGTATCCGATTAAATAATGCAATGAAAGAATTTTGTCGCAAATCGAGAATTCTAAATGGTGCATTTCAGTTTGATACTATAGTTGGTCAAAGATTTTATGGTTTAGATTCCAAAATAATTGAAGTAGATTCTGTAGATTACGATGGTAAAACAATTAAAAGGTTAGTCGGTAGACCAGAGGAGCGTGATTTAGTATGAAGGTTTATTGGATTGAACGTGACGCAATTGCAATTGCAGATAGTAGTGACTTAAAAACATTTACAAGTCCTTCTGAAGTAAAAACTGTAACTATGTTTACAATTAAAGAAGATGAGCCATTCGTTTCCGATGATACATCTAGTACTGGTATAGGCATGACAGAAAGCTCTAATATTCAAGATGAATTCCATGAGGCTTTAGCATATAGAGTAATCCAGCAGGGTTATGAGAGAAAGCCAGAGGCTCTACAACTAGCTGGTTATTTCAAAGCACAGTTCCAAGAAGCGATAGTAGAAGCTAAGAAATCATCTAATAAAGGTTACGATAATAGTAACTATAGCATTCAGGGTCATAACTACTAATGAATTCTATTAAAAGTCCTGCTAAATCAAATAATTTTATAGGTGATGCTTATTGGCAAAACGTGTCCCAGCAATGGAGATTCATTGAAGCAATAACGAAAAATGGTTTAGACTTTAAAGTAGACGAGTATGCTCAAATTCAAGGTGTACTAAAGTATGCCAAACCAGTATATCAAATGCGTGATAAGTATATAGCACCAACTATAACCGAAATTACCATACCAACAACAACTATGACGAGTATCTAATGGCAACTTTATATAATCAAAAAGTAAAAAATACTTTCCCCGACTTACTAACAGTTCTTGGTAGCACGGCTGGTGAAGGTTTAACTGCTTCTACTAAACAAATATTTGACGGTGATGGTACTGGAAGTCCACTCTGGATGGGTACTAACACATTAAAAATGACAGATTCTATAATAATTTATGGAACATTAAACTTAAAAGAAAAATCATCACAACCGAGTAGCCCTACAGATGGGGATTTGGCTTTTATAAGTGGTGAATTATACATAGCCAAATAACTAACAGGAGTCAATCATGGCATGGACAAAAGTAGTAACTGAATCAGCTTCGGGTAAAATAGCCCAAGAGGCGGCAACATTAGCAAGTCAAGGTGCATTGGCAACTTTAGATGCAGTTGATTCAGGTCAAATAACAAATGGGTCTATTGATACAGGTCACATAGCTAATGACCAGATAACACTCGCTTTGATGGCAGATAACTCTGTTGATAGTGATATGTATGTAGATGCTTCTATTGATACAGCACATATCGGGGATGACCAGATAACACTCGCTTTGATGGCTGATGGTGCAGTTGCAGGTGATATTATTGGAGATGAACAAATTCCTCAAGGAAAACTTGCAGATAATTCAGTTACAACATCTAATATTACTGATGCTAATATAACCTTAGCTAAGATGGCATCAGACTCAGTAGATGAAGATAATCTAGTGGTAAGTAATTCTCCCACAAATGGAATGTTCTTATCAGCACAGTCAGGTAATACAGGTGGATTGACTTGGGCTACACCAGCTGATATATCAACAGTTGCAAATTTAACAGATACAACTATTACTTCTTCAGCGGCAAATGAGATTTTGTTTTCTACTGGTGCTAATGCTTGGGCTAATAAAACTTTAGCTGAGGCTGGTATTCAACCTTTGGATGCTGACTTAACGTCTTTATCTAGTTGCCAAACTGGTTCAGCTACCGCTTTGGCTTTATTGACATCAACTGAAGTTGCAATACTGGATGGTATCACTTCTACAACCGCAGAACTAAATACTCTTGATGGATTTACTGGAGATGTGGATGACCTGATTTATGCAAAGACATTGTATGATACTGGTGTAACTGGTACTGAATTTGACTATCTTGATGGGGTATCATCTAATATCCAAACTCAGCTCGGTGCTAAACAAGCAAGTTTGTCAGCAGATGCGGCTATGTCTATTGGGTCTTCTGGTTATCTTTTAGATACAGCAGGTAACTTTACAGTAGATGAAAACTTTACTGCAACAGGAACAAGTACATTAACTGGAGCGGTAACTATAGCAGGTGACCTTACAGTTAATGGAACTACAACCACTATTAGTACAGCAAATTTAGAAGTAGAAGATAAGGAAATTGTACTTGGTACTCCTGATAGTGCATACGCTAATGATGCGGCGGCGGCAACTGGGGCAAATGGTGGTGGAATCTCATTGTATACTGATTCTGCTGGAACTACTGGTAATTTCGCAAAACTGAGTTGGGGTTCAGATGGAGAATTAACTGGGTGGACGGCAGAAGATACTCAAGACGATAAGTTCCCAATAGCAATTATGGAATTTTCTACAAATAGTACAGCACCTACGGGTAATGCAGGTGGTGTAGGTTCGTTTCATTTCGATACTGGTAATGACCTCCTATATATTCGGACATCTTAATGTCAAAGCTGGTTGCTAATGTTCGAAAACCAGAAATAAAATTATCAGTTAAAGACACGGACTTCCTTCTTAAGCTGATAATGAAATCTGTTTTTGAAGGTGTGGAAATTGAATCTGCATACAATGTAATACAAAAACTATCAGAGATGCATAGGAAACACCTTGAAGATTGAACTATCACCTGACGATTTACAAGTTACTATTATGTCTCTTGAGAATATGACTATAAAAGGCAAGGACGCTCCTGTCATTGCCAAATTACTCCTTAAACTATCTAAAGCATTTGAGAAGAGTGTAAGCTAATGGCTTGGCAGAAAATAGTATTAGGCTCTGGCACATCATCTCAATATATCAAGGGTGATGGCACATTCGGGACTTATGAGGCTGTAGGTCTTGGTGACGATAATACTTTTACGGGCGATAATACCTTTAGTGGTGCTGTAAAAATAACCAGTTCTTCTGCTGATACTACACTAGTTATACAAACAACTAGCGGTACGACAATATTCCCCGTACTTGATTTTAAAAGTAGTCATAGTTCTGTTGGTGGTATAATAAAACAAGATGGTGATAATGTTATAACTTTTGATAATTCCCAAAATGCAACATTTGCTGGGTCAGTTACTGTAAGCAACCAACTTTTAGTCAATTATAATAGCACTTCAGTTCTTGGGAATCTTGGGAATGCACACGCATCTGGTTATGGATTAAAAATAAGAGCAACCGATGGTACTTCATCAAAGTATATAACAACATTTAATGATAAAGACGATAATGTAAAAGCACAGATACTCGGTGATGGGTCAGCCACATTTACTGGAGATGTTTTAATAAAAGAAACTACTGATGGATACGCTACATTAACTATTCGTGCTGATGGTAGCCCCTATGAACCATTTCTGAAATTGGAGACAGGTGGAGGTAACGCTGTCGCAGGAATGAAGGCTATGGGGACTACTGGAGAGGTAATGATTGGTGCTTTTGGTAGTCAATCTACTTCTTATTTTCCTAAAATTTATTCAGCAAATGCAGTAGCCTTGTCTTTTGACACATCTCAAAACGCCACATTTGCTGGGGATGTCTTAATATCAAAGTCCACCACTCCAAAATTAACAATCAAACGAACCGCAGGGAGTCAAGCCTGTACATTGGAATTTGAAAATGAATGGGGAACAACCATTGGTGAAATAAGTTCAGAGCAAGGTGCTACCCATGAGAATGGAATGAATTTTAAGGTTGGCAATGGAGCAACAACTGCACTTACCTTAAGTGGAACAAGTGTAGGCAACGCCACATTTTCTGGGGATGTCAGAGTAGGTGGTGCAGGCAAGACTCTGTTGCTTGATGTAAACGGGGGGAATATTGAATGGTTAAGTGAAGGAGGTACAAGGCGTGGAGAGATTGCATCTCATGGAGATGGTATTCAATTCTATACTGGACAATCATCCACCGAAATATTTAGTCTGCCAATTGCAGGCACTCATCTTTCAATGATTGGTTCATCAGATATACTCTGGGAAACCGATAATGTTGGTGATATCGGTGCTTCTGGAGCAACTCGTCCTCGTGATTTACATTTAGGAAGAAACGCTGTAATTGGTGGGACAATAGGTTCAGGAGCAATTACATCTACTGCTGGTATCTCAGGAACTACTGGTACATTTACTGGGGATATAGCTACCAATTCAACTACCCATGCGTATATGAGAATTAATTCATCGGCAACCACTACGGCATCTTGGAATTTGCATAGTCAAGGAGGTAATGATAGGTGGTTAGCAGGGGTTGAGGGTAGTCAGACTAAATGGCAATTATATAATTTAAGCACTAGTCCAAATGCTACAAGATTTTCTGTAGACGCAGATGCCTCATCATTGGTGTTAACTTCATCTGGAGCCACATTTGCTGGAACGATAGGTTCAGGTCCAATTACAGCTACAGGTCATAGTACTTTTGGTAATGTTGGTCTTACCAGTATGTGGGTAACAAACTTAATTGACGGTAATAGTGCAGATAATGCAATGATTGTGTTTGGTCATACAAGTAAATTTATAAAATTTTATACAGATGGAGAAACGAGTTCAGACTTGGCTTTAACTCTTGATTCATCCCACGATGCCACATTTGGTGGTCATGTAATAATACCTGAAGGTAAATCAATTTTATCTAATCATGGTGATAGAAGAATCGTATTAGATGAGGGGACTGCTACAGGACGAGCGGCAAGTTGGAGTGCATATGGCGATATTAAATTTCTTACTTATTCAGATTCTTCATATAATGAAAAAGTTAGAATAAAAGCAGATGGCAATGTCGGAATTGGGACAGCGGCTCCAAAATATGCTGGACTTCACATACATAATGGAACAGATGGTAATTTAGCATTGACATCAGAAGCTGATGAAGCAAGAATTCTCTCGATGAATGATGCAGACAATGCTTATAAACCATTAAAATATTATGGAAGTGAGCATAATTTTCTTGTAGGCAATGCCACATTTGCTGGGGATGTCGCAATTACTGGTGGTTCAACTACAGCGTTAACAATAGGGGATACTACAGGAGATACTTTTCAAAAAATGGTTTCAGCAAGTGCGAGTGGTATTCAATTACAATTATGGCACGGTGGAACACAAACAGCGACTATTAACTCCAACACAACTAATATTTTTTCAGTATATGATGGCTCTTCTGGTGGAACAAATGTTTTTAATATAGCAGACGGAGGCAATGCCACATTTGCAGGTACTTTGACTTCGATAGGTCAATTTACAGTTCTCAATGATGCCCCCCAAGTAGTTATAAAGAGTACAGACACAAGCAATGGTGATGCTACTCTATCTCTTATTTCTGATAATGGTGCGACAAACGAAGATTATTGGAAAATAAAAGCAGTATCACCTGATGATGAATTGCAGTTTCTAAATGGAAATGATGCATCTTGTTTTACACTAAACTCTTCAGGCAACGCTACTTTTGGTGGGACAGTTTTACTTCCAAATAATAATATGTTAAATGCTAAAAACACAAGTGGCGTTACAAAAAATCTTATTGGTGTAAATGGAAGTAATCTTGTAGAGATTGATGGTAGTGGACTTGGTTCTACATTTGGTGGAGTTGCTACATTTGGAGCATTAGCCACATTTCAAGGGGTTGTAAATGCGACAGGTTCAGGCACTAACATAAGTGAGGGCTTATTATGGGCTAAAGGTGGAGTAAGATTAACCTCATCTTTTGGTGAAACTCTAGATTCCTACGAAGAAGGCAGTTGGACTCCTACCTTACCTGCAAATTGGTCATGTGATATTATTACTGCAAACACTAGATATGTGAAAATTGGGGCTTTGGTTACTTTATGGGCTAATCTTGGTAATGTAAGTGCTGTATCTGGGGATTTTTTAGTACAAGGACTACCATTTACGGTTAAACACAATGCAGTTGGGGGAGATGTTATGATGAAAAGTATGTCTCCTAACAGCAAATCTAATAATATATCCTGTTATACCAATACTAGTGAACATATATTCTTCTATGAAACAGCATCGGCATATGCTTGGGATAAAGTTGATGGTGATGATGTATCAGGTGCTGACGAAGATATTTATTTTTCAATTCAATACGAAACAGATGATTAATCAAGGATTCAATTATGGCACTTAAAAAAGAAACAAGAATAGACCAAATCCAAGTTAATGGTGGATTTAAGAAGATTGGAGTCAGGGAATCAACAGTTGTTTCTGAAGGCTCTGATGCAGATGGTTGGACAGAATTATCTCGTTCAGCACATAGAAAAGTTTTAACTCCTGATGCAGATGTGTCAGGTGAACCAATAGAAGTTCAAGATATAGCCAATTTAGTATGGACAGATGAATTGAAATCATCTTGGTCTAGCTACGTTGACGGGCTTGAAGACTAATAAAGGAGTATAGCTATGAAAGACTATGCATTAAGAAAAAAGAACAAGAAATGGTCAGTAGCAAAGACTGTAGTAGTTGATGCTCCTGCTGTTTCTGAAGTACAAGATAGCGATGGAGTCGTGGTTCGTGAAGCAAGAGCTGAAGTGTCCCACGAAACTATCAAACTATCAAAAAAGACCTATGATGCTGAAACTGGTAAAGCAGGTGCAGATTCAGTTCAAGAGGTAACAGTAGCCATGTGTGACGATAGAATCGCCATGTGTGATAATTCAATAGCAGAGTCAACATCTCAGAAAGAAGGGTGGGAAACCTTGAAGACTGATATTCAAGCTCTGTAAACCAAAAAGGATAAATAATGTCTGATAAAAAACAAAAAGAACAGCAGACTGTCGTTATCAACGATGTCGAGTACAAACCAGAAGACTTAAATGAAGAACAGGTAATGCTTGTTAATCATGTAGCCGACCTAGACAGGAAGATTGGAAGTAGTATGTTCAATCTAGCCCAACTACAAGGTGGACGTGAGTTCTTTATGAAGAAATTGGAGAAAGCCCTTGAAGAACCTGAAGAAGCAGAAGTGGTCGAGTAGCACAAGCTATGGAATCCCTGTAAAGTATGTTTTTACGGGGATTGTAACCCCCAAGCATTATGTTTCTATAATCGACAAGAAGTATGTTTAAATGGCTGAACTTGAGACTGCTCGAAGTTACAAGGGTACTGTCGTTGATGATAATGCTGTGGTTAGTATCAATCTCAAATGGCTGGGGCAGTTACTTGTTTTGGTCGGGATGCTTGTTTATGGTTATTGGCGTATCGAGTCTCGACTGGGAAGCCTTGAAGAAGAGATGGTCACGGCTGATGTTAAAATTGGGGATTTACTGGACAAACATATGGTGGAAGAAAAGGTACAACGGGAGCAACTCGAAGAGAAAGTGAACTTCTATGAGAAAGAATTTAACATTAACCCACTTAGTTGGGGAAAGCGTAAAAAGAAGTAAAATGTGCGAATTATGCTACATTTCGGATAAATAGTATGAAAAACAAGGATTAAATATGAAAAATGGTGACAAATGTCAACTAAGGATTTAAAGAATGGATTTTATGGCAATTTATGGCGAAGCAGGAATGATTGGCGTAGTGGGCGTGATGTTTGTCTATCTGGTGGTATCAATGTCAAAGAAGTCAGATTCTCAGCAAAAAACTTTAGAAGATTTAAAGGTTGAAAATCGTGGACAATCTGAAACATTAGCTAATATGGAAAGTATGATTATAAAGCTAATTGAGAGGTGGAACAAATCAGACGAAATATCTCTTCGACATAGAGAAGATGTTATCCGTGAAATTTCTGATTTATCAGAAAAGGTAAGTTATGTAAGTGGTAGAATTAATGGGAGTCAGAAATAATGGATTATAAGAATATTGATGACTATCGTGGAGATGTAAAAGAAAGGCTTACCCGTATTGAAACAATACTAAATAGAGAATTGCCAGATATTAAAGAACAGCTAAAATTATCTAATGGTCGCACAAGGTCGTTAGAGAACTGGCGTAATTACATACTTGGAGGTATGGGAATAATAACTTTCATAATAGCATGGAGTACATAATGGAATGGTTATCAACAAACTGGGAGTGGGTTCTACTTGGATTCATGATTCTAGAAAAAATAGTAAAAATGAGTCCTTCTGATAAGGACGATATTCTCTTGGATGTCATTATCCAAGGTTTAACTAAGATGGTTAAAGGAGAAAAAAAATGAGTATGCTTTCTAAGTATATTGAAAGACAAGTAAAAAAACGTGGAGCTAAAGGAATGGTTATCTGGGTTCTGGGTTTAATAGCTAAAGCTACACCAACAAAGAAAGATGATGAAATGGTTTCTCAAATAAAAGAAATACTAAAGAAATTCTAATGCCGAAATTTGGAAAACGTAGTAAGGAAAGAATGAGGGGCGTTGATGCAAAACTTCAGAATGTATTTAATGAAGTAGTCAAAGAATTTGATTGTACTATTATTGAAGGCATGAGAAGTCAGGAACGTCAAAATAAATTAGTAGAAGAAGGAAAAAGCAAGACTAAATTTGGTAAGCATGTTCAGGGCAAAGCTATGGATGTTGCACCTTACCCAATAGACTGGGCAGACAGAGATAGATTTCATTACTTTGGAGGGTACGTTAAAGGCATTGCCAAGAGACTTAATGTATCTGTACGTTGGGGTGGGGACTGGGATGGTGATTTTGAAACTAAGGATAATAAATTCGATGACCTAGTTCATTTTGAATTACTGTAGGAGAAGAGATGATAAATAAAACAATAGGAGTTTCTATTGAAAATAAAAGAAAGAGTAGTAGTATTTCCAGATATTCATTTTCCAAATCACGACGAGAGGGCATTTAAATGTGCTTTAAATGTTATACGACACATGAAGCCAACTGCATTCCTACTATTAGGGGACGTAATTGATGGCGAAAGTGTTTCACATTGGCAATGGTCTAAGAAGAAAAGACCACCGCTTGAGTATCAATTACCTGCTATCAATAAAGAAATCGCAGAAGGCAATAGAGGACTAGATAGAATAGATGAAGCCCTTAATGAAGTTAAGTGTAATAAAAAACAATTCGCTCAAGGTAATCATGAGATATGGTTCGACCATTTTGTTCAGGAGAATCCTTATCTTGAACATTACGGCTCAAGACCTGCTTTTGGTTTTGATGAGCGTGGATATGAATGGCATCCATACGGTGAAGTTTTTAAAGTTTTTGGAAGCAAGTTATATGCTTATCATGGTGGGCATTATGCAGGGATTGCTCATGCAAGAACGCATGCTCTCCAAATGGGGTGCAATATAATATATGGACATACTCATGACAGCCAAAAAGCAGTTATCACTCACATCTCTGGTCCACATATGGCTTACTCAATGGGGTGCTTAACTGATATGTCAAAAGATTATCTTAAAGGTCGTCCAACAAACTGGACACATAATGTTGGTCTTGTTGATATTTTTCACAATGGAAACTTTAATCTTGTTGTATTAGACATTGTAGATGGAATCACATCTTACGGAGGAGAAATAATAAGTGCCTAAACAAGTAGTAGAAATAAAGGCATTTCACGCTGGAACCATATCAACTCCAGAAGAAGCTGATATACCATTGGACGCTACACCTAATAGCCAGAATATAGAGCCAGTTAATGTTGATGGTAGACTTGAAGGTCGTCCAGAAGATGTAACTAAATTAGCTAGTGTAAGTGCAACATCAATGGCAAAAATAAATGATGATGGAACTAACCATATTATCTATTATGATGATACCGATGATAAGATAAAACAAGTTAATGACCTTGATGCATCAAGTCCATCTATAGTCACACTCTCAGGTAGTGCTGAGAGCTCCGTAAGTACCCCTACAATGGAAGTAAATAACAAAGAGGTACATATAGGTACAGGTGCTCAGAATTATCCAAAATGGACAGGTTTCATAGAGAATATTCAGTTTGATTCTGCTGTTCCAACAACACCACAAGTTGAAGATGCTAGACTAACAAATCCATCTGGGTTTCCCGATATGTATAAGGTAGTAGAAGTAGGTGGATATATCTATGGAATAGGCTATCAAGAACAGCGTATATATAAATTCAAAGTTAGTGATAAATCATTTATCAAAAAATCTGAAACCTTATTTACTAAACTACAGGGGATTTGTTTATCTGGTGACTCTACGCACCTATGGGTACTTGATTATAATGCATCAAAGACTATCATTCATAAGGTTACCTTAGTTGATATGGTATCAGAGTTTAATAATACATTTGATTCTTCATCTTCTACAACGTATACAGATATTCTTGTTGTAGGTGACTATCTCTGGTCTAGCCTGACTACTGAAAGTACATCCGC
>Ga0315334_10000723_pt1 | contig 20029 bp, 11 predicted proteins | sample M150034915metaG_FD_205555 | JGI IMG/M metagenome (GOLD analysis project Ga0315334, IMG submission 205555) | Ammonia-oxidizing marine archaeal communities from Monterey Bay, California, United States - M1 500m 34915 | ecosystem: Environmental > Aquatic > Marine > Intertidal zone | place: USA... | reverse complement strand
CAAACTTATTAGTTGATTGTTTTCACACAATAAATGTGTTAAGGCTGTGTTATTGCTCACATCCAAGCTGGTTAGCTGGTTATCGAAACAATACAGTTCATTTAACGCAGCAAAATCCTCAATTCCTGTTAAATCAGCAATACCTTCTGATGGAATGTCTAAAGATATAATCTCGCTAATATAGGCAGTATTAACATAATTATCCATTACATAATCATACCCTGAATCAACTAAAAATTGTTCAAAAGCATCATCGGGAACATAGGTTTGTTGCGAAAAACCAGTAAATGAAAAGGCAATACAGAATATAAGTAATAGTGACTTCATAGCAGACATTTTACCTCAAGTTAGGGATATCGGGGCAGAAAATATAATATTTCAGTGTAAATCCGTTAATTTCCGGACCAGCTTTCCCTGTCCAGACTGCGGTATTGAATGGCTTCGGCAATATGCTCCGAATTAATATTGGCTTGGTGATCCAGATCTGCAATAGTTCTGGAAACTTTCAGTATTCGGTCGTAAGCACGTGCAGAAAAACCCAGTGTGTTCATCGCTCTTTTCAGAATAGAAGCGCTCTTTTCATCAATTTTACAATGTTCGCGGATCTCTTTGCTTCCCATCTCCGCATTGGAATGTATCGAGGTCTTGAAAGCGCTGGTGCCATTCGTGTTTTCAAATCGCTTTTGCTGTAATTTACGTGCACTTATAACTCGCTTTCGGATCTCTGCACTCCCCTCTTTTGGCATATCGTGTGCCAGCTCATCGTAATTCACCGGCGTTACCTCAACATGCAGATCGATGCGGTCCAGCAAAGGCCCGGAGACCCTATTCAAATAGCGCTGTACAACATTTGCCCCACAGGTACATTCTCGATCGGGATGGTTAAAATAACCACAGGGACACGGATTCATTGCAGCGATCAACATGAACCCCGCAGGATAATCAACGGTGAACTTCGCCCTTGAAATAGTCACGGTTCTGTCCTCCATGGGCTGACGCATGACCTCAAGAACCGTTCTTTTGTACTCGGGAAGCTCGTCTAAAAACAATACGCCGTTATGCGCCAGTGAGATCTCCCCGGGCTGCGGATAGCCACCTCCTCCTACAAGGGCGACATCCGAGATCGTATGGTGCGGCTTTCTGAACGGCCGCTGTATTATTAATCCTTTTTCGCTCTTTACCTTACCTGCCACAGAGTGTATTTTTGTGGATTCCAACGATTCATCAATGGACATTGGGGGTAAAATACCCGGCAGTCGTTTTGCCAGCATCGATTTCCCCGATCCCGGCGGTCCTATTAAAATCGCATTATGTCCGCCGGCCGCGGCAATTTCAAAGGCACGCTTGATGTCCAGCTGGCCTTTCACATCTTTGAAATCCACGCCCATAAGATCAATCGGATCGTCAAATATTTCGTTTAGATCTACAGAAAAAGCTTCAATTTCGCACGTCCCGTTCAAAAAGGAAACAACCTGGCTTAAATGATCCACCGGAATTATTTTGAGTCCTTTTACCATTGCTGCCTCTTTTGCATTAGCCGATGGCAAAATAAGGCCTTTAAATCCTTGTTTTTTTGCATTTAAAGCGATGGGAAGAGCCCCTGTTAAAGAGTTCAGTCTTCCATCGAGTGAAAGCTCGCCTAAAATTATATAATCCTCAAGTTTGTCGTTTGGGATCTGTTTGCTTGCCGCTAGAATACCAATTGCTATGGGCAGGTCAAAAACGGATCCTTCCTTTCGAACATCCGCAGGGGCCATATTGATGGTGATCTCGCGTCCGGGAAAGCGAAACCCATTATTCGTGAAAGCTGCCTTGATCCTTTGCTGGCTTTCCTTGACTGCAGAATCGGGTAATCCAACAAGAAAAAAGTTAATGCCCTGTGCTAAATTTACTTCAATAGTGATCGTTGAAGCATCGATACCGAATACGGCTGCGCCATAAGTTTTTACCAACATAATAGTGATTTTGGTAGGTTAAATAAAAGTCAGAAGCCCTAGCTCCTCTTATTTAAGTTAGTAATAATTATAACATATTGCAATACAAAAAAAGCCCTTCTGAAATTATTCAGAAAGGCTCAAAAGTGCTTTTATTTAACTGTCTTTAAAAGTGCAATTCAAATTGCAAACGATACATCAGCTGGCTGTCCGGATCATGATTGGTTCTCAAATAGCTAACGTCTGTTTGTACTTTTAACTTATGCCCTACAACATACTTAGACAGTCCTAATGTATACTGTTCGTACTGATCGCTTCCTGTAGGTACTATTTGGGTAAACCGTCCTGCTATTTCCCAGTTGTTATTAAAAAGGTAGCCCATTTGGACATTTACACCGCTCCCGGTCTGCACCGATCGCGTTGTGATCGAAAGGTCATCGTTCTCTATTTCATGATCTACCTTGTCCGCATTACGCAATGAATATTCTGCCATTAAAGAAAATCCTCGGTATTTGAACATAAGATCTGCAAAAACAGTAGTTATGTTGGAATGGAAATACCCATCTATATTTTCATCGCCATCCAGATCATAGGACATATAGCTTCCCTGATTACTCCTGTCTTTTACAGCTCTGTCGTTATAATCATAGCTTACACCAATTGAAAGCTTGGGTTTCTTTTCCCTTTTAAGATCACCACCCGTATAATCACCTTTACTCGTAAATTTACCCATCGGCAAAAATTCCACTCTTCCGGTATATTGATATCCCCCCAAATTATCCTGAACCAGATTCCTTCCTTCACCTTGAGATACCGACACAATCTCACGAATTAAGAAGCTCTTTCCAAGCGTCATATGGTGGTGCAATTGAAAACCCATATCCCGGTCTATATTGAAATAACTATTCAAATTTGATCGATCCACAAATTGAAGATTTGCAGAAGATATAACGCGTTCTCTGTTTCCGGCTAATTTTGTCTGACCTGCCCATAGGGTGAAATTTTTGTAAAAATTCCATTTTACCACCGCATCCAATATCATTCTTGGTGCAAAATTATTTCTGCTGTCTACTTTTCCAAGATCTTTATTGGACAATCCCAATTCTATTTTGTACTGAAGCTTCGGAGAAAAAGCAAATCCATCAAATTTTATACGTGCTCTTCGTATCATAAAATTTGAAGTCCCAACGCCAAACCCGGCAGTGTCATTAACATTCCACGCTCCAACATACAAAGATTGAATTCTCAATCCAAGCTTCATGCTCCACGAGCTGTCTTGCGAAATAACATTGATAAAACCCGTACCGAATTTATTAAGCACCTTTTGCTGAGACATGCAAAGTGCAGGTAAAGTGGCAACCATTAAAATTAAACCAAGCTTTTTCATTCTTACTTTATTAATAGTACATAACAAATATCCGTTGTATTTGAATACAATTGACATTTCAAGCACATACTTAACCTAAACTTAATTTTGATGAAAAAAGATAACATTAGCTTAACATGAAAATTAGATAAAGCTCAATAAGTTGCCATAATTTTGCTTGTATCGAACCAAAAATACGCGCAAACATGATAAGGCGATTAAACATTCTTTTTGCTGTCCAGCTTTTAATCTCAACAGTAGTTTTTGCCACAGGAAGCAATGATGAACAGCTAACCAGCAACGATTTTGAATTTAGCTCTGAAATGATTCAGAATGTCACTGCAAAAAAAGGAGCAGAAAGTGCTAAAATATCCTGGGGTCTTAATCATGAGGCATACAAAAATCTAAAAGAGCGCAATGCCAAATTGATCATCACATACAATACCAAAATTGGTAAAAAGCGGGCTAAAAAGAACATCGACGGAGGGGAATGGATGTACACAGAACCTATTGATCTGGACGAGATCAGCTTTGAAATTGAGAATTTAATCGGTAATGAAACCTACTATTTTAAAGTGGGGTTTGCACTTGAAGGAGATATTAATGAAGTAAAGAATGATAATAGTAAAATGCTTTGGTCCGGCGAGGCAAAGGTGAAAACCGAACGAGGTTGGGGAATTGCCAAGCTTCTTATTTTAATCGGTGCTTTAGGATTTTTCATTTTTGGAATGAAGCTAATGAGCGAAGGTTTGCAGCAAGCAGCAGGAAATCGATTGCGTTCCATGTTGGGATCGATCACTTCAAATAGTGTTAAAGGCGTTTTCACTGGTTTTGGAATAACATCGATCGTTCAGTCATCATCCGTTACCTCGGTTATGACCGTGAGCTTTGTGAACGCTGGATTAATGACGCTTCGGCAATCCGCAGGTGTGATGATGGGTGCAAACGTTGGAACCACAATTACAGCGTGGTTAGTGCTTTTACTTGGTTTCAAAGTGAGCATTTCAAGTTTCGCATTTATGATCATCGCACTCGCTACTCCCCTTTTCTTCATACAAAGAGGTAAAGCGAAGGCCTGGGCCAACGCTATTCTGGGGTTTTGTATCCTGTTCATTGGCCTGGAAGCTTTAAAAGATGCTGTCCCAATGCTTGATGCAAATTCAGGAATAGTTCAGTTTTTCGTTGATTTCAAAGATGTTTGGTACGGCAGACTAATGTTTGTTCTGCTGGGAACTCTTGTCACCATAATCATCCAGTCTTCTTCAGCTGCAATGGCATTAACGCTCACCCTGGTGGCTGCAGGATCCATTCCATTTGAAGTTGCCTGTGCCATGATACTTGGAGAAAATATTGGTACCACAATTACAGCTCAAATAGCTTCGCTGATCGCTAATGTCCATGCAAAAAGGTCGGCCTACATTCACACAATGTTCAATTTGATCGGGGTGATCTGGATGATATTAATATTCCCTTACTTCATCAAAATGATAGGCTATTTTGTGGCAGGTTCTAATTTTGATCCTTTAGACACTGGAATGGCTAATTCCGGAATAGCTCTGTTTCATACCCTTTTTAATATTGCTAATGTGCTTCTGTTAATTTGGTTTGTACCTCAGCTGGTACGAATTGCCGAAAAAGCAGTTAAATCCAAAGGGGAAGCTGATGAAGATTTCAAGCTGGACTTTATCGATGGACCACTGGGTTCTACTGCCGAGCTATGCATCCTGGAAGCTACTAAAGAAGTGGCTAAATTTGGAGAACTCACTTCCAAGATGAATGGATTTGTAAAAACGCACATCAATTCTTCTGATAAGAAGGAAAAGAATAAAATGCTCACTAAGATTGAAAAATACGAGGAAATAACAGATCGTGTAGAAGTTGAAATTGCGGATTATCTTGGACAGACAGCGCGTCTTGAAATGAGTGATGAAGCATCTTCTCAAATGAGAGGAATGCTTAATATCACAACAGACCTTGAAAGGATCGGAGACATTTACTTCCAAATGAGCAAAGTTCTTGAGAAAAAAGACAGCGATAAGAATTACTTAACTCCGGAGCAACGAGAGGGAATTAATAATATGATCGCACTCACTGAAGAAGCATTCTACATAATGAATGAAAACCTGAATTCCGATTACGGCTCGATAGCTATGGATAAAGCAAATGACAAAGAAAAAGAGATCAATAACCTTCGAGATAGTTTGAGAAGAAAACATATTGAGGATATTGAGCAAAATGATTTCAACATGAACAACGCTCTTATATACACTAATATATTCGCATCCTTTGAAAAAGTAGGGGATCACATCATTAATGTTTCTGAAGCGGTTGCAGGAGAGATGTAATTTATAAATTTTTCAAACCGAAAAAGGGAGATTTATTCTCCCTTTTTTTTGTGCAATACATCTCTGCTTCGGTATTTCTGTGCAAAAAAAAACCGATACCACTAAAAGTATCGGTTACAATATGTATTGGAAAAAGACTAACGCTTGTGCATTCCCTCGTCTGAAACAGAAATCATCTTTCTTCCTTTACGACGACGTGCTGCCAATACCCGTCTTCCATTCTTAGTAGCCATTCTACTACGGAAACCGTGCTTGTTTCTTCTCTTTCTTACTGATGGTTGAAATGTTCTTTTTGGCATGATATATCCTTTATTCTAATGTCTAAATTCGGAATGCAAAGATAACTATTTTTTCTATTCACCAAAACCTTTGAACAATAATATCGAAAAATAGAGAAATTACTGTTTTTGTCATTAATTTTGTGAACCTTAAATCCAGATTAGATGTTTCGACCAAAAAAAGAGAAAGCAAAAAAAGTAAAGCTATCCAAGGACAGTATTAAAAAAGCGAAAAAGATATTTTCCTATCTACGTCCGTATCGTGGCATGTTCTTTATTGGTTGGATAATTCTTTTCATTTCTAGTGCTATCGGACTTTTATTCCCATTAATTCTAGGTCAATTGTTAGGAGGTGAAACTGGTAACGACAGTTCATTAACTGGAATATTGAACCTACTGTCATTTGACACTGCAAATTCGTTTGCCTTAGGCCTATTTATCATTTTTGGATTTCAAGCTATCCTCTCATTCTTTCGTGTTGTATTATTTACAAATGTGACTGAAAGTACACTAAGAGACATTCGGAAAGATGCCTTTCAGCGGTTGGTATATATGCCAATGGACTTTTTTAATAAGAATAAAGTAGGAGAATTGACCAGTCGAATATCTTCAGATATAACTCAAATTCAAACAACACTTCAAACGACCATAGCTGAGTTCTTTCGGCAAATTGTGATTATTGTTGGAGGAATTACATTTCTCGCGTTCATCTCTATGAAACTTGCTCTAATAATGCTTGGAACACTTCCAGTTATTATTATTATAGCGGTCATTTTTGGTAAATTCATCAAACGATTTTCTAAAGAAGCGCAAGATGAAGCTGCGAATTCAAATGTTATTCTTGAAGAAGCATTAATGGGTATTTCAAACGTTAAGTCTTTCACGAATGAAACATTTATGCTCACTAAGTTTAAGAAAGTCATCGATTCTATACGGGCCTTAAATATTAAAAGTGGATTATGGAGAGGTGTCTTTATTTCATTCATTATTTTCACTATGTTCGGCGCTATTGTATTTGTAATCTGGCAAGGACTTCTTATGACTCAAGGAGCTGATCCAGAATTGGCACGTGGAGATTTCTTTTCATTCATAATGTTTACCGTAATGATGGGAGCATCTTTTGGCGCTTTACCAGATATGTATGCTAACATTCAAAAAGCGGTGGGTGCAACAGAGAATTTGATGACTATTATAGAAACGGAAAGTGAATTAGAGTTGAATAACGGTAAGTTAACACCTGAAATAACTGGTGTTGTTGCTTTTGAATCGGTTAATTTTAGCTATCCACAACGCAAGGACATTGAAGTTTTAAAAAATATTTCATTTGATATAAAAGAAAATCAAACTATCGCTTTAGTTGGAGCTTCTGGATCTGGAAAGTCTACGATTGCCTCTCTCCTACTCAATTATTATCCATTGGCTTCAGGACAGATAAAATACAATGGTGTTAGTGCTTCGGAAATTGACACATATCATTTACGTTCTAGCATCGCTATTGTTCCTCAAGAAGTAATATTATTTGCAGGTTCAATAAGAGAAAATATACTTTTTGGAGACGTTAACGCAACTGATGATGAAGTTCATTCAGCAGCTAAGCAAGCGAACGCTTTAGAATTCATTGAAACTTTTCCTGAAGGAATGGAGACGCAAGTTGGAGATCGTGGCATACAGCTTTCTGGAGGGCAAAAACAAAGAATTGCAATAGCGCGAGCGATATTAAAGAATCCTAAAATCCTTATTCTTGACGAAGCAACATCTGCTTTGGATTCTGAATCAGAGAAAGCTGTACAAGAAGCATTGAATAAACTAATGGTCGGAAGAACATCATTTGTAATTGCACATCGTTTATCTACAATAAAAAACGCCAACAATATATTTGTTATTGAGAATGGTGAAATTATCGAAAAGGGGAATCATGATGAGCTTATCGCGTTAAACGGCATTTATGCCAACCTAGTTAATTTACAGGGTGTTGAAGCAAGCACAGATTAAAATCCATCGCGTTACTTTGTTATAAGCTCAATCGAATTATTTTTATTTGATAGCCGAGCTAAGGAGCAACCACGAACATCAGCTCAGCGCAAAGAATTGCGGCAATAGATCCAATACCATAACCTAACACAGCGAGCAATGCCCCTACACTTGCTAGCGAAGGATGAAATGCAGCTGCCACAACTGGCGCTGACGCCGCTCCTCCAACATTTGCTTTTGATCCAACTGCCAAGAAAAAGAACGGTGCTCTAATCAATTTTGCAATCAAGAATAATAATCCAACATGAAAAGCCATCCATATAAGGCCAACCACTATCAATTGAGGTTCTTCAAAAGCTTTCCCGAGGTCCATTTTCATACCAATAGTTGCGACAAGGATGTATATAAAGAAGGTTCCTATTTTTGATGCTCCTGACCCCTCGTACTTCTTGGCCCGTGTCATGGAAAGTATAAGCCCTCCAAGGGTCGTTAGAACAACCAACCAGAAAAAACTGGAAGCAAGAGGAGAATCTTTTCCCATCACCTCTTTAAAATAAGGAGCTAAATAATAACCCGCTAAATGTGAGAAGCCCACAATTCCAAAGGTTAATCCAGCAATTACCATATAATCTGTTAGCGTAGGTTTTTTTGAATGTTGCGACTCATAGTCACTCATTCTATTCTTCAAATCCTCTATAGAAGAAGTATCAGCTTTCAACCATCGATCAAATACTTCAGTTCTAGCTGCCGCCCATAATAAGAAAATCATCCATAGTTGTGCGACCACAATGTCAACGGTTATCATCTTACCATACAAGATTTGCTTGTATCCATAAAGTTCCAACATTGCCGTTTGATTGGCACCTCCTCCAATCCAGCTGCCAGCTAGAGTTGCAAAGCCTCTCCATGCAGCTTCAGACCCTTCACCTCCAACTACGGCCGGATCAATCATAGAATATATCCATATTGCCAATGGTCCACCTAAGATAATACCAATGGTCGCAGTAAAAAACATTATCAGTGCTTTTGGGCCTAAGTTTATTATTCCTCTAAAATCAATACCAACTGTCATGAGGATCAAAGCTCCAGGTAAAAGATAATTCTTGGCCATTTTATACAAGCCAGTATATTCATTTGATATTAACCCAAACTGATCTAGCAACGCCGGAATTAGATAGCACAATAGAAGTGCTGGAACCCATGTGTAGAATTTTTTCCATCCAGGGTGGTTGAGTTGAGCCGTATAAAAAATCAAAGCCAGAACAATGGCTAGGACACCAAATACAACTGTATCGTTAACAAAAACCGGTCTATCTTTACGCACGACTTCAACATCTAGTGATTTTTCCGAATTCGAATTAAACTGTAATGTATCACCACCTTCAAACATCATCACTCCAAAAGTCATTGAAGCATCGAGGTTTTTCACATAAAAAGGTGTCAGTTTATCAAATACAAGTGTATCATTTCCGAACGCCACTTTAACTGAATCAACGGAAGTTTGGTAATCAGTGTAATTAAAATCAAAGAGTATATCCGTTGGTTTTTCAATTACTAATTCCTCATCTGAGCTTACATTTATTGCTTGTAAATTTTCAAAGTCCAAACTCTGCAGAGACGCACTATCCAAAGCTTGTAAATCCTGTCCCAATACTTGAAACCCAAGAATTAAAATTATAAATGAAAGAATGTTTCTCATGTTCTATTTGTTTAAACAAAAAACAGCACCGTAGTGCTGTTTTCATTAGAATGAAATAATATCTTATTTTACTCCGTGCATTAGTTTTTTAAGAACCTTTCCAAGCAATATTGACAGAATTCCCAATGCAATTGGAACAACTGTCAATATCCAGAAGAAATAGCTTATACCATGATCCTTTGCAATAACCTCTGAAGTCTCTCCAAAGATACCAGCTGTCTTCATACCAATTGCTACCGCTAAATACCAGATACCAAACATGAATGCTATCATTTTTCCAGGAACAAGCTTACTTACATAAGAAAGCCCCAGCGGTGATGTGCAAAGCTCACCAAGTGTGTGAAACAGATATACTAATATCAACCAAATCATACTTACTGAGGCTACTTCTGCTCCAGGCGCAATGTTCCTTCCTCCGAAAGCTACACATGCCATCCCAACACCTAATAATGAGAGGCCAATTGCATATTTAACAGTGGCAGAAGGGTTGTATTTACTCTCCCACCATTTGGAGAACAATGGCGCAAAAGCGATGATAAATAATGAATTCAAAACCCCAAACCAGGATGCCGGAACCTCAGCAGCATCTTTTTGAAATTCTACAGCCAACATCCAAATCGCAATAGCCCATATGATCACGAAACTAAAACCAAGTATGGTATTTGCCATGGCATATTTCTTAAACGTCTGTTTAAATAGTAATACTAGTACCCACGATATTATACCTAGCGGAATAATCGTCATGAAGGAATTGACAATTTTGAAAATAAGTGCCGAGCTACCTTCTAATTGTCTATCAGTAAAGTCTCTCGCGAATGTTGTTAGTGAACTAGGGGCTTGCTCAAAAATGGCCCAAAAGAATATTGTTAAAAAGGCAAAAAACGTAACCGCAATCATTTTATCTCGTGTCACCTTACCATAATTTGCAATTCGATAAACGAGTACAATCAGGAAAAGAATCAATGTTGAAAGGATAGTAAAAACCGGCCCACTCAAACCGAATACGCTAAAATTAAGAACATTAAAGTCATAAATTTTGGAGGCAGGATCATTAATAATCCACACCATTCCTGCCACAACCATTATCGCAATAAGAATCTTTTGCCATGCTGGGAAAGGTAATGAGTCCTTTTCAGCATTGACTTCAGGTTTTGAGTCTACAACCTCACCAGGTTCACTAACTGAGTCTATATCTGCTATTTCAGATTTCTTAGGTTTTAATCCTATATCTCCAAAAATATGTTGTGCTTTCCAGAATTGAAGCATCCCAAACAACATAAAAATTCCTGCTAGTCCAAATCCTAAACTCCATCCTACTTTTTCTCCGAGGTACCCACATAAAAGTATTCCAAGAAATGCACCTGCATTAACACCCATATAAAAAATCGTATAGGCACCATCCTTTTTCTCCTGGTGGTCCTTATACATGTGTGAGATTATTGAGGTCATATTAGGCTTAAAGAAACCACTTCCGAACACTAATAATGTTAACCCAAGATAGATAGACCATGTGGACTCCATTGCCATCGCTGCGTGTCCTAAGGTCATTAATAAAGCCCCGATTACAACTGCTTTTCTATATCCCCAAACATTATCCGCAAAATACCCGCCCAACATGGTAGATAGATATACAAGTGCCGTGTATGTTCCAAATAGAACATAAGCTTGATCTTTAGGCCAACCCCAACCATGATCCATTAATGACGCGGTCAAGAACATTACCAGCAACGCGCGCATTCCATAATAGGAAAACCGCTCCCACATCTCTGTAAAAAATAATACGAACAATCCGGACGGATGACCCAGAACTGTCGACTTAAACATATCTGTATTTTGGCTTGACATAATTTTACTTTTTACATTTAATTATTCATCTGCTAACTCAAATCCTTCTGCCTCTTCGTGGCTCGTACCTTCAGAATCTTCTGCTCCATGTGTTAATCTCTTCAGTCTTTTCAATACCAGCATAACCAAGAAACCAATAATTATGGTAAATGCTCCAATTCCTGTAAAAATGGTATACTCTCCCAATGTTTGGGACCACTCTCCAAGTAGACCGGCGAGCTTACTTCCAAAGCCTGTCATAGCAAAATAAACCCCCATCATTATCGATGCATACTTAAGCGGAGCAAGCTTGGTTATGAAGCTCAGCGCTACTGGTGACAAACATAATTCTCCAATTGTATGAAATAAATATGCTAATACCAGCCAATACATTGCGGAAGATCCGTCACTATTATATTGGGCAACAGCTCCTGTCATAAAGAAAAATCCTGCTCCCATTATTATCAGCCCCAATATCATTTTAAATAACGATGATGCTTCTTTGCCTTTCATTTTTCTTTTAGCCCAAAAACCAGCTACGACTGTTCCAAAAATCACAATAAAAAGAGCATTAAGCGACTGAAACCAAGTAGCCGGGACTTCCATTCCCATGAGCATTCTATCCGTTTTGGTCTTTGTATATATGTTCATTAATCCTCCAGCTTGCTCGAAGGCACCCCAGAATAAAATCACAATTAGAAACGACAACAGTAATACGCCAACCCTATCTTTTTCAATTTTCGATAGAGGATTTTTCATTGCTTCCTTTTCAGCAGCATTATCCGAATTTCCCAAGAAATTACCAACATGTTTTAAGTGCTTTTGACCAATAGCATACTGAATAAGACCTAAAAGCATACCAAATCCAGCCAATGCAAATCCATAATGCCAACCATGAACTTCTCCAACATATCCTACAATAATACTGGAGAGAAAGGCGCCTAAATTTATTCCTATATAAAACAATGTAAATCCCTTATCCCTTCTAATATCCCCTTGCTTATACAAGCCGCCAACCATTGTTGAAATATTCGGTTTTAACATTCCAACACCTAATACGATTAGAATCAATCCCGTATAAAATGCAGATATATTCTCAAAAGCTAAAATACTATGTCCAAATAATAAAAGGACTCCGCCAACATAAACTGACTTCTTTTGACCTATTAATTTATCCGCTATTATACCACCTGGGATAGACATGACATAAACCATCATAGTATACCAACCGTACAAAGCCAGAGCTTCTCCATCAGACCAACCTAAACCGGGATTATGTCCTTTAGACTCCGAGACCAAGTACAATACAAGGATTGCTCTCATCCCATAATAGGAGAAACGCTCCCACATTTCGGTAAAAAACAGTACAAATAATCCTGCAGGATGACCGAAAATTGTTCTTGCAGGAACCGTATTTATCTGGTTGGTCATACAAACTAATTTGAGGCGTGAAAATAACAAAAAAAATGCAAAAACAATTAAATTATCGACGAATCAGCCAATCGTATAGATTAAGTAACTCCTGTTCTTTCTTGAAGAATATCAAAGCAGAAACAAATAGATTGTCAGCAATGGTTAGCATTAAGAAAATTATATCTTTGGGCATCGAATAATAAGTGCCCATGAAAGCAATATATTTTTTACTATTATTAGTAAGCTCTTCCTTAATTTCATGCTCTTCGATCACAAATGAAGACTTTGAAAGTGACAGCAATATTTTAGCTCCAACCGAGGACATGCACTCCTTTTCAAATGTAGATCAAATCCGAACAGAGCACCTGCATCTGGAATTAGCCGTGAATTTTAACGACAATTCGATAAACGGAATAGCGCGTCATCAAATGAGCGATCATGATGTGGATACTGCAATATTTGATATTAAGGAGCTGGATATTCAAAGAGTTACACTGGGAAAGGGAAATGAAGTTACAGCCAATTACTTTATCGGTGAACAGCATAAATGGTTGGGGCAATCGCTGCGTGTAGTTATCCATAAGAATACTAAGTTCATAAACATCTATTATCAAACCACCGAAAAGACCGAAGCATTGGACTGGTTGCAACCTGAATTGACTACCGGAAAAAAACACCCCTATATGTATACTCAAGGGCAGGCCATTCTTACCCGGTCCTGGATTCCGTTGCAAGACACCCCCATGAACAGAATAACTTATTCTGCCGATGTTACAGTTCCTTCAGAATTATTGGCCGTGATGAGTGCATCAAATCCGGTAGAAAAAAGCAAAACAGGCGAATATCATTTTGAAATGAAGCAAAAAATCCCTTCGTATCTGATCGCCTTAGCTGTTGGAGACATGCAATACATCCCTTTTGATGACCGGTGTGGTGTATATTGTGAACCAGAGCTTGCAGATGCAAGTAAATATGAGTTTGCCGACCTTCCTGAAATGATCAATGCAGCTGAACAGATGTACGGTAGCTATAAATGGGATCAATACGATATTGTACTATTGCCCTACTCTTTTCCTTTTGGAGGAATGGAGAATCCAAGATTGACCTTTGCAAACCCCACCATACTAGCTGGAGACCGAAGTCTGGTTACGGTTATCGCGCACGAGCTTGCACACTCATGGTCCGGAAATCTGGTTACAAATGCTACCTGGAATGACTTTTGGTTGAATGAAGGCTTCACAGTATATTTCGAAAACCGAATCATGGAAGAGATTTACGGTAAAGAAACGGCTGCTATTTTAGCACTGATCGAATATCAGGATCTCGAGGTTGCAATAAAAAGTATTGCTGAAAGTGATTATCCAGAAGATGCACAGCTCAAGTTGGAGCTGGAAGGCCGCAATCCCGATGATGGCATGACAGATATCGCTTACGTTAAAGGTGCCTTTTTTATCAGAACCCTTGAACAAGCTGTTGGCAGGCAGAAATTTGATGCATTTTTAAATGAATACTTTGAAGCATATTCATTCAAAACGATAACAACTGAAGAATTTATAGCGTACCTTGAAAAAGAGCTGCTACAGCCCAATGGAATAACATTCAATACAAAAGAATGGATATATGAACCTGGCATACCTGCAAACTGTATCAAGATCCAATCGGATAGATTGGACAAAATGATAGAGCTTGCAGAACGGGTAAATAACCAAATGGATGTTTTCACAGGAGATTTCAAAAATGTAGATCGCAACGATTATATAACCCAGGAATGGCAAACTTTTATTCGCAGCCTGGACGAAAATATAACTACAGACAAAATGAAGATGATCGATCAACAATTGAAATTCTCAACAGAAGCTAACCCTGCAATAAAATCGGATTGGTTTTTACTTTCTGTGAAAACAGGTTATAAAGAGATCCGACCAAACATGGAAGCGTTTTTGACTAAAATTGGGAGGCGCTGGTATATAGAATCGATTTATCGAGCAGCGAAAGACTCTAAAGATCCCGAAAATTTAGAATGGGGTAAAAGCGTTTACCTTAAAGCAAAACCAAATTATCATTACGTTTCCAGATCAACTATTGAAGAGATACTATACCAGTAAAAGTGCTTAATCTAACAATTGGAGCTTCTGCTCAAGAATAGCTATTTTACCCAAAGCATCTGCTTCCTTTTTACGCTCGACTGCAACTACCTGTTCGGGCGCACCTTTCATGAAATTCTCATTTTCGAGTTTGCGCTGTACACTTTTTAAAAAACCTTTGGCATAATCCAGGTCCTCAGAAAGCTTCTCTTTTTCAGCACCCACGTCAATAGCATCTCCGAACGGAATAAAATACTCGTTCCCATCAATGATGAATGTATTGGCATTCTTCATATTATCGTTGATATACTCCAGTTGTGAAAGATTAGCCATCTTCACAATTACCGGATCAACTGATTTATCGAGATCTTTATTGATCTTTACAAATAGTTCAAGCTTGATCTTATTTGCAATATTATTGTTTTTACGAATATTTCGAATCTCCACTATCGTCTTTTGCGCTTTAGAGAATTGCTGAATCGTATCCAAAGAGATACTATCTTTTTCAACTGTAGGCCATGGTGCAACAACAATGTCATCCCCCTCCTTTCTTTCTTTTATTAAATGCCATATTTCTTCTGCTATAAATGGAGTAAATGGCTGTAAAACGCACAATAGATCTTCGAAAAAAGATTTGGTAGCATTCAATGTAACTGCGTCTATTGGATGCTGGTAACCTGGTTTGATCATTTCCAGATACCAGGAACAGAAATCGTCCCAAACAAGCTTGTAGGATATCATTAAAGCTTCTGATATCTTAAACTTGTCGTACAAACCATTTATAGTATCCAGCTCTTGATGGAACCTGGCACGAAACCACTCAATCGCAATTTTGGATGAATCCGGTTGTGGAAGATCTTCCTGCACCGACCAGGAATCAACCAGTCGGAATGCATTCCATATCTTATTCGAAAAATTCCTTCCCTGCTCGCATTGAGAGCTGTCAAACGGCAGATCATTTCCAGCAGGTGAGGAAATTAAAACCCCCACACGAACACCATCCGCACCGTATTTGTTTATTAAATCTATTGGGTCTGGAGAGTTTCCTAAAGATTTTGACATTTTCCTCCCCAGCTTATCGCGCACAATACCTGTATAATAGACATTTTTAAAAGGAATTTCATCCATATATTCGTATCCCGCAATAATCATTCTTGCAACCCAGAAGAACATGATTTCGGGAGCCGTAACCAGATCATTTGTGGGATAGTAATATTTTATCTCTTCGTTATTCTTGTCTTTCAAACCATTGAACACCGAGATCGGCCACAACCAGCTCGAAAACCATGTGTCCAATACGTCTTCATCTTGTCTTAGCTCATTCGCATCGAATGATCTCCCCTCCTTCTTACCAGCCAGTACAATCGCTTCATCTATGGTTTTAGCAATAACATAATTCTCGTTGCCATCTCCGTAATACCATGCCGGAATTCGATGCCCCCACCACAATTGCCTTGAAATACACCAATCTTTGATATTCTCCATCCAGTGCCGGTACGTATTCTTAAATTTCGCAGGGTGAAATTGTATTGTACCGTTCATTACACTTTCCAGAGCCGGAGCAGAAATGTTCTTCATTGCGACAAACCATTGAAGCGATAATTTGGGCTCGATAACAGCATTGGTGCGTTCGGAATACCCCACTTTGTTTATGTGATCTTCAGTATCAATTAAATACCCTTTATCGTTTAGCTCATTCTCAATTTCTTTTCGAACGTCAAATCGGTCCTTGCCTTCGTAGTGCAGCCCATGTTCATTTAAAGTGCCATTATCGTTTAAAATGTCAATTGTTTCAAGGTCGTACTTTTTGCCTAGCTCATAATCGTTGGAGTCATGGGCTGGTGTTATTTTCAAACAACCCGTTCCAAACTCCATGTCGACATAATCGTCAAAAATTATTGGGATTTTTCTACCAGCGATCGGTACGACCGCTTTTTTTCCCTTTAGATTTGCATAGCGCGCATCATTGGGGTTGACGCATATTGCGGTATCACCCAGAATTGTTTCCGGTCTGGTTGTGGCAATCTTGAGCCATTGATCATCCGTGCCATCGATCTTGTAGCGAATATAAAATAATTTAGAATTCACTTCTTTGTGAAGTACTTCTTCATCCGACAATGCAGTTAGCGCTTCAGGGTCCCAGTTCACCATCCGGACACCCCTATAAATTTCGCCCTTGTTATAAAGGTCTATGAAAACCTCAATGACAGAATCCGAGTAATCGGGATCCATTGTGAAGCTTGTTCTTTCCCAATCGCAAGAAGCTCCAAGTTTTTTGAGTTGATCCAGAATAATACTACCGTGTGTTTCTTTCCACTCAAAGGCATGTTTTAAGAATTCCTCACGCGTTAAATCCGATTTTTTAATCCCCTGCTCACGTAATTTATGCACCACCTTTGCTTCAGTCGCAATCGAAGCATGATCGGTTCCCGGCACCCAACAAGCATTCTTACCCAACATTCGTGCACGTCTTACTAATACATCCTGAATCGTATTATTGAGCATGTGTCCCATATGCAGTACTCCGGTCACATTCGGAGGTGGAATTACAACAGTATACGCCTCTCTTTCATCGGGTTCGGAATGGAAGTATCCTTTTTCAATCCAATGCGAATACCATTTTTGCTCCGCATTTTGTGGTTCGTACTTTTTAGGAATTTCCATGTATTATTTCTTTGCTTGCAAAATTAGCAATTCCCAATAGAAGTACATGTTGATTTGAAAGCATTATTTTTGAATAAATTTTAAGCATTATGCGATTTCTCTTTTTTCTCTTATCCGCTATACTAATTACAGTATTCTCATCCTGCATGAAAGGTGAATCTGTGGATCTTATCATTCACAATGCTCGCGTCAATACCATGAACGAACAAAACACGATGCAAGAAGCAATAGCTATCAAAGACGGAATTATAATTGAGGTAGGCCCCGAACGCCAGATTTTAAATAAATACAGTGCCGACGAATACATTGATGCACAATTAAAAGATGTATATCCCGGATTCATTGATGCACATGGACATATATTGTCTTATGCGCGTCAGAAAATAAGTGTGGACCTGGTTGGGTGCAGGTCGTACGACGAAATGCTTGTTCGAATTGAAAAATACCAGAGCAAACACAGCCGCAACTTCATAATTGGTAGAGGCTGGGATCAATCCTTATGGAACAATGATGAAATGCCAAATAACGAAAAGCTAAATGCATTATTTCCGGATATTCCGGTCTGTTTGTTTCGAATTGACGGCCATGCACTTCTTGCAAACGATTACTTGATCCAAAAATCAAATGTTTTGGAAAAAGTGGCAAATGACAAGGAGCTCTCATCTGGTGGTTATTTCATGTACGATGCCGGTGAAATGACAGGTGTTATGGTGGACAATGCAATGAATCCTATTTTGGACATTCTGCCCGATTTCCCGAAAAAAGAGCTGACCGCATCGATCTTAGAAGTTCAGGAAGAGCTTTTATCCTATGGCATAACCGGTGTTCACGAGGCAGGTTTAAAGCACAATGAGCTCGAATTGTTAATTGAGCTGGTGAACAATAAAGAGCTGAAAATAAACATATATGGAATGCTCCTTCCAACGATAAAAAATATTGCGTTTGCCAAAAAACAGGGCATTTACCAAAACAATAACTTGCTTGTTCGAAGCTTTAAAGTTTATGGCGACGGCGCTCTTGGTTCAAGAGGAGCGTGTCTTAAAAAAGAGTATAGCGATAAGCACGATCACATAGGTTATCTGACAACCTCCTTGAACAAAATGAAACGAATTGCGGAAATGTGCAAAGAACTGGGCTATCAAATGAACACACACGCTATCGGAGATTCCACAAATATGGTGATGCTGCAATTATACAAAGATGTGTACGAGTATACCCCTGATCACAGATGGAGAATAGAACATGCTCAGATTGTAGACCCAAAGGATTATGCTCTTTTTGGCCAATACGGTGTGTTTCCAAGTGTGCAACCAACGCATGCTGTTTCGGACCAGAGATGGGCAGAATCACGAATTGGAAAAAGCAGAATGAATGGTGCATATGCATATAGCTCACTGTTGCAGCAATACGGAATGATCGCTTTGGGAACAGATTTCCCTGTTGAGCTCACTAATCCTTTTTTGACAATTCAAGCGGCTGTTAATCGCAAAAACTCAGCTAATTTTCCAGATGAAGGTTTCTTACCTGAAGAAAAAATAACACTGGATCAATGTCTAAAAGGGATGACGATCTGGGCCTCCTATGCCGCATTTCAAGAAAATGAAATAGGATCAATTGAAGTGGGTAAAGACGCCACGATCGTGATCTTTGAATCGCCAGTTACTGCAAACGAAAATTTCGTGCAGAACTTCGCCTATACCAGCTTCATAAAAGGAAAAAAAGTCTACTCCGTAGAGTAGACTTTTCAAAACAACAAGGAAATAGTATAAAACTTATTCTCCCAATTAAAATGACGGACAAGAAATCATTTTAAACGATACTGGCTTGTCTTTACATTTTAAATTTAATCCAAGAGAAATTTCATGAGACCCTCCTGAAACACCATTATTAAGTTTTGATACAGTTACATCGTAGCTGTATCCAATTTTAAAGTTTCCTGTTTTAATTCCTATCGACAGTATAAACGCATCTCGGTTCCTGTACCATGCACCGGCGGTAAATACGCCATATTTAATGTAGGTACCAATGCTCAACTCCTGAAATCCGTTTTGATACTGGTAAATGATATTGGGCATTATAGATGTTTTGTTCTGGTATTGTGACTTTCCTCCAAGAACGATCTCTGCACCTGCGTGCCCCGTAAAGCGTATCGGTAATTTAGAGGTCCCAATGATCATTGATTCATTCGGCATATTTAAGTGATGTGCAGCAATTCCAAAAAAGAAGTGCTTGCTGAAACCCACGATTCCTGCTGAGGCATCAAAGAAATACCTGCTCCCTCCTCGTGGAACATCCCCGGTTTGGTAAATAAACCCTCTACGCGGATCGATCATGTCGCCAAAAGTAAGCTTGTCCCAGTCTAAAAATTTATTGGTCATTGCAGCTTTTGCTCCAAATAACATTGAGAACTTCCTGTTTACCTTAAGATGGTAGGAATATATCAAGCCTAAA
>Ga0315334_10000722_pt1 | contig 20062 bp, 15 predicted proteins | sample M150034915metaG_FD_205555 | JGI IMG/M metagenome (GOLD analysis project Ga0315334, IMG submission 205555) | Ammonia-oxidizing marine archaeal communities from Monterey Bay, California, United States - M1 500m 34915 | ecosystem: Environmental > Aquatic > Marine > Intertidal zone | place: USA... | reverse complement strand
TGACGATAAATACGAATAAGTTGTCATTGGTTCACGCAGAATTACTTTGCCATTAAAACCAAACAGTTCTATACTTATCGGTAGTAGCACTAACTAAAAGTAAGTGATTTATAGAGGCATGGTACATGGAGATTAGGACAAGAAGAATTAGCTTTTGTTGTACAGTTCTATTGTGTCAGTTTGCCGCGGTGATGGTTTTTGCGGAAACGTTTCACTTGTCGACCGGTAGTGCGATTGAAGGTAAGTTGCTTAATCCTGACCAAGACCCGCGGACGACTTATGAAATTGAGACATCGATTGGGAAACTTGTTTTGTCCGCAAAGCAGGTACGCAAGGTTGTTAGCAAACCACAGGTGTTACAGCAATACGAGGAATCGTTACCCAAGGTGCCCAATACAGTTGCGGGCCATTTGGATATGGCCCGTAAATGTGCTTCAGTGAATCTCTTTGAACAACGGGATTTCCATTTGCTAGAGGTCCTGCGTCTTGACCCAGATAATGCCGCGGTGCGTGAGAAACTTGGTTTCGTGAAGATTAACGGACTTTGGCGCAAAGAAGACGTCTTGATGCGACAACAGGGTTTCGTGCGTGATGGAGGTCGTTGGCGTACCAAGCAAGAACTGGCAGTAAAACAAGCTAATGAAGATGTGGAAGATGCTGAGATTCAATGGCGCAACAAGATTATGCGTTGGGAATCTACTATTTTGCATAACCCGGCAAAGGCTGGCGAAGCGATCGCGAATATCAAAGCGATTAAAGATTATCGCGCGACAAAGACTTTGGCCGAGCGGCTTAACCAAGTGCAGTTATCACGAGACATGAAGTTTATGTACCTCGAAGTGTTGATTGCTATCGGAGGCAATGTTCCGGTCGAGGCGATGCTGAAGTGTATTTCAATGGACCCCGACGATGTCTTGCGGCAACGTTGCCTGAGTCAACTACGGAAGTGGCAAAGTCGTTCCGCGATGTTCTTCTTTATTTCGTTGTTAGATGCGAGTGATAATCAATTGGTAAACAACGGGGGCTATGCATTGGGTGAGTTAGCGATGGCGGACGCGTTATTGCCATTGATCAAAGCACTGCGTACTAAGCATACCTATACGGTAGGTGGTGGTAATAATATTAACGCGAACTTCTCGCCGAACCAACCAGGATTGGGCGGTCTGAATTTTGGTGGCAAACCAAAGGTTGTCGAGCAATACCTGACGAATCGTTCGGTGCATTCTGCGATTTTAGCGATAGTTCCGGAAGGCGTGAATTTTGGTTACGACCAAAACCTGTGGATGCAATGGTACATCCGCTTGAACACGCCTCAGAACATTAATCTTCGCCGTGACGCTCAAAATTGAATGCGGCTTTAGAAAACTAACAACACACCTAGAGACATGTTGCTAGTTAATTAAGCTTAAGTTATTTGAAGGTTTATATTGTTTGCCCAACGGCCGTTGCGGACAGTTCGTCGTAAAGTGTGTGCTTTGATTCGCCAAACGCCCTGAAGAGTCCAAAAAAGAGGACTACGCCGACGAGAAGCGATAGGTAGCCAATCTCCGGTATCGCTAAAACATAGTACTAACTCTATCGATGCGTAATGCGAATAAATCAAGGCGCAAAGAATGGCAAACCACTTATGTGAAAATTCAGCTAGCCAATAGCGTTTTTCACGTTTGACTAATTCACATGCACTGAATCTTCTCATAAACTGTCGGTTCGTTATTCCTAGGCCCTTGCTGAGACCGCACTGCTTGCAGTTGGGCAAAACGATGCGGATCAAACCCAACGATTAGCGCGAGGCGATATCGGCAGTCTCGCAGCGGGTGTGCAGATCGACGTAAAATTCCAAGTCTGGAATTTTATTTCAGCACAGGGGCAAAGGGATCGTCGGATTTGACGGTAGGTGCGGTGACTTGGCGGCGGAAGAATTGTACGGTTGGTGGTTGAGAATAACGCGTGGCTTTGAATGTCTCGGCAACGTATCGTTGGGGACGTGGGTTTCCTGGAATGCGAAAGTTGTCACCCTTTTGCAACACCGGGCGTCGTTCGGGCATAGATCCGAAACTGCGTGTTCCAGCAACTTGCGCGGGAAACCAATAACCGTTGCCAGCGCGATCTACTAAATAGAACTCGGGATAACAGTGTCCAGGAATCCATACACTACGTGCGGGGATCCCCTGGTTGCGGCAAATCGCAATAAATAAACTCGTCAGTTCCTCGCAATCTCCCTTGCCGCTACGCAGCGCCGTCAGCGCGCCTTGTAGCTCTTTGTCAAACTCGTAGCGGATGTTCTTTCGCACCCAGTCGTATATCATTTCGACATGCTGCCAATCATTTTCTGCGGTAGTTCCAATGCCTGTCGATGCTTTGACTATTAACGGATTTGTTGTCTCGATAGATGGACTGATTCCCATATACTTGCGTAGCTCAGGAGCCACCACTGCCGGAATTTTTAACTCGTGAGTTCGCTGCGGGGTGGTGATTGACCAACGCTCTACCTCGACGGTAAAACTAATTCGCAACTCTTGGGTCGGGTTGACGCGAGCGATCGTGATCAACATCTGCTTGACGTCACTGCCAATGATTCTCGGCTGAACTTTAATCCCCGCTGGTACCTCTTGCTTGATAATTGTAACCTTTTGTTCAGGCCAATCGAGTGGCAATGTGACTGTACCAACCACGCCGGTCAACACCCCCGGTGACTTAATTGTCATTCCGATTTCCCACTGTTGTTTGTGAGAATTTGCGAGACCGATGTTATCCAGTGACCGTTGATGGGTCGGTCGGGGCGGAAATGTCGCCATTTGAGCAGACAGCCCAGTTGAGAATGGGTGGAGCAGCAAGAGCATAGCGGCTAGAGTTAGCATCGGTAGAAATACTGTTCGGTTCATAACGAGCCTAGGTTTCGGAGTTGGGATCCACGGAATCTAGATCTGTGTATATTCGCGGACAAATTGGACTTGGGGTTTCGCTCCGCCGGATGCTTTGAGATGTTCTGCTACATAACGCTGTGGCGTCTGTTTCTCGGGCACGCGGAAATTGTCACCCCGCAACAGCATTGGTTTGTTGTCTGCTAATTCACCAAATGATCGACGACCGGAAAGCTCACAAGGAAACCAATGGCCTGTACCATCGGGCGCTTGTAGATAGAACTCTGCGTAGTTGTGATCTGGCACCCAGACTGTTCTGGCGGGAATTTTCAAATTGCGACACATCGCGACAAACAAACTTGTCAGTGATTCCTTTTCACCGAACCCCGCTTGTAATGTTCTCAAGGCGCTATTGCGTTTGCCGTCTTGGTACATGATATTTTCCCGAATCCAATCGTACACAAGTTCGACTCGTTTCCAAGCGGATGTCGCGTCTTGGGTAATTTCATTTGCTTTTTTCAAAATGATAGCATTGCGCGATTCAATGAGCGGGCTGACTCCTAGGAAATATCGTACGATACGAGGCAATGTTGTGGTGATTGTTAGACCGTCGACGTTGGCGGGTAATTGCACGGTGTTTTTCATGACTTCAAAGGTGACGTGTGCCATGGCGGTTTGCCCAGCAGGAACTTGAGGAATGAAGACGAGCATTTGCTTGAGGCCGTGTAGCCCATCGCGATATTTGTATTGAGTTATGTGTCTCGTGAATTGTTCATTGGCAACTTTGACGGTTTGCTCGCCGGGCCAATTTGCGGGCACATTGGCTGTGAAATAGACGTTGGCACAATAGGCGTTGGGTGCCCTCAGAGTTAGACCGATCTTATAGTGTTTGATAGTCCCCGGTTGATATACGGGGGCAAATTCTGAGATGGCGTCTTGGGCGCGGACCGTTGTGCTACCGAGCAATGCCAGTGATGTGGCGATGCCATTGAACTGCCGGCGGTTAATTGAACTTTCGCTGCTTTTGCATCCAGTGAATTTCATAGTTTTTGCTATTGCCCCCTTTGCCAAAATATTATGCGCTATGGTTAGTTTCGGCAAATTGTTGGTTAGCGCGTTGGTTCGGCAAACGCTTCTACAGTAAAAGGACGCCAGTGCTGCGCAGCAATGTTAAAATATACCGATTACGCGGTACGGGTTATTACGCGCAGCATTAAACCGGCCTCAGATTCCACGCGTTGGAAAATCAATAATAATTATGCGTGGAAATTCTGTAGAACCGGTTTAAATGGTCTGGGGGTACGCTGGTCTGCGAAAAGGGTGTGGGCAAAACCAATATTTGATTAGAATAAGCGAACCCTATTGAGCGTTTGCGTCCGCTGGTACGGGTACAGCATCGTCACTGATGATTACTCCGCCTTCATAAGAAGTCTGGCAGGGATCACAGTTAAAAAGACCGCCTCGTAGTAATGGTCGTTTGATAAAGGGTCGGCAGCAGCCCACGGTACTGAGTACCAGAACCGCAAACAGGCCTAGTGTGAGTAGCCGTTTCATATTGAAATCTCCATCGATTCGCGTTTAAAAATAGTGGTAAGAAATAGTAGCCATGTAAAGGTAGCTCACTATTTGAGCGAAGCTGAAAAAAACGGGGCAATTAACAAGTTTTTATAGATTTCCTAATCGTTATAATAGGTCTCACAAATTAGCTCCTCCTACACCTGTAGTCGTGAAACAGTTAAACTTCCTAAATAAATATTGTTACCCAATTTTGATGTGAGTTTAAGACAGTTGAATTCAGACCGATCAAATCCGACTCCAATTGCATGGTTCAATGATGACATTGTTCCCCAGGGTCAATTGCGTATTGAATTAGATGACATTGGTTTTGTCATGGGAACGACCATCAGCGAACGGCTGCGCACATTTGGCGGTCAGTTGTTTCAAGTCGATGAGCATTTTGCGCGGCTTGCATTGAGCCTTGAATCGTTGGGCATTACGTCGGCGGAACTTTTGCCGCGAGTACAGGTTGCGGCGGTTGACATTGTTGCTCACAACATTGCATTGTGTGGTATGGGCTCAGACTTAGGATTGGCTGTACTTATTACTCCCGGTCGTGCCGCCACGAGCGAGCCAACCGTATTAGTGTATACATCCGCTCTCCCTTTCGCTGAAATGCATAGTTGGTACTCAAGCGGAGTCTCGCTGCAAGTGAGTTCGCACCGTCAAGTTCCTGAAAACTGCTGGCCTTCACATCTAAAGTGTCGCAGTCGCATGCATTATTATTTAGCCGATCAAGAAGCTCGCTCTAAACAATCTGACGCGCGGGCGTTGTTGCTAGATCAACATGGAAACGTCGCGGAGGCCAGTACGGCTAATTTGTTGATCTTTAATAAAGATGTGGGTCTTGTCTCGCCGCGAAAAGAAAACATCCTACCGGGTATCAGTTTAACAGTATTGGAGAATCTAGCAGCTCAACTAGGAGTAGATTTTCAATACGCGGATTTTAGTGCCGCTGATTTACTGGAAGCAGACGAGGTCATGTTGTGCAGCACATCACCCAGTGTCTGGGCAGTTTGTGAATGCAACGGGCAAGTCTGTGGTGCTGGAGCGAATGGGGAAATGGTACGAGCACTGCAACGAGAATTCAGTGATTTAGTGGGACTAGACATTGTCGCTCAAGCTGCTGAGTTAACCGCACGATAGCGAGATTCGTAGTTGTTGCAATTAGGGATTCAGAGCAAATGGTTGATCACGTTAAGGTACTGGTTGAATAGAATAAAGATCATGGCGATGACCACAATTCCAACACAACCGTAAATGATTCCTCCGGTAACGCGTGTCAACCATGTGAATTGAGTTTCCGTGATTTCGCGGTATAACGCCGCTTCTCGTATAAGCGATTCTGTGATCGTACCGGTTTGTTCAGCCGTCATCAGGGATGCTAAAAAACCGGTTGGGAAATTGTCGGCTTTTGAAAAAGCGGTATAAAACTCTTGGTTTTTCCGCAGCGAATTGAGGATGCCTGACAGTTCGCGGATGAACATCGGGTTTCCGGTGGAACGAATTGCCATGGCAGCAGTTCGTTCCGCGTCTACGCCAGCATTGTGCACGAGTCCAAAGGTCCAGCACAGCCGAGACAGCGCAAGGTTCAAAAAGGGTTTTCGCAGACCGGGTATCTTCATGACGACACCCAGAAAAATGCCAACGTTGAGCCATTGCATATAAATTGCAAACACGGTGCCGATGACGAATGTATAGCCTAGCGCGACCACGGCGCAATAAGTATAAAAGGTGTTGATATCACCCATCCAAGCAGAGATTCCACTATCTTCTGCATCCGTGTTGAGCAACATCGAAAATACAAGTAGTACAATGCCAAAGATTCCCGTGGCCATCACTAATTGTAGAATTGGCCAACTGATTCCCTTAATAAATGTTCGGATTAGGGATACTCGGTGTTGATAATTATCAGCGAGTCCCTTGAAGGCGGCTTCGGTTTTCCCAGAAATCTCACCGACTTCCACCATCATGGTCATCAGTGGCGGAAAAGTGGAAGTTGATTCATTGAATGCTTGATGCAACATGTCGCCGTCTTGAAGCATGTTTGCAATTTTGAGGCAATTGGCCTTGTGCCCTTTACCGAGCAGATTTTGGCAATTCGCAAATGAACTACGGACGTCGAGTCCCGCATTGAGGCATGTCCCCATTTGTTGGCTAAAAGCAGCGAGTCGTTTGGACGAGACAGTTGGCATAGGGGAATTCGTTTAAGGAACAACGGCTTGCAGTACTTGATATGAAACCGATCAATTAATTGTATCACACGCTTATAATTTGTGGGTGCTCACTACAGAAGGTTTTAGCGGCGTCACAGACGCGTTATTCGCGGTAACGGTGAGATGAACTGTTTGATATTTTCATTTGGTTGTTTGTCGTCGATAGGTGGTGGACATATTTTAAATGTGGTATTCTGTGGGCTGTTAGGAGTCTCGAGGGAAAGGATTTCGTGATGAAGCCCCCTGCGGTGGTGGCAATTCTTGGTGTCGGATTGATCGGTGGATCTATTGGTTTAGCGCTGCGCGAGCATGGATTCAAGGGGCGCATCATTGGAATCGGTCGTAATCGATCCCGTTTACGCAAAGCACTTCAACTTGGTGCAATTACGCAGTCCACTACCAGTATTGAACGCGGCGTGTCTCAAGCTGACCTAATCGTTGTTTGCACTCCGGTCGATTGCATTGTCGCACAGGTTGAACAGATATCACAACATGCACCGTCAGGCGCTGTGATAACGGATGTCGGTAGCACCAAGGGGACAATTGTTGCGGCGTTGACGGGCAAAACTGGAGATGTGCATTTTGTTGGCAGCCACCCATTAGCCGGCAATGAAAAACCTGGCGTGGAACATGCTGTGAGTAATTTGTTCGTCAACCGCACTGTCGTGGTTACGCCTGAGCGAAAAACAAATATGGAAGCAAAAAAACAGGTTGTCAAGTTCTGGAAAGATGTAGGAGCAACGGTTGTTTCGTTGAGCACCAAAGAACATGATCGTAGCGTCGCCATGATTAGTCATATGCCACATGCCGTGGCAGCGGTGTTAGCGGCAACTCCTACTGCTGGACAGCTAAAACTGGCGGCTACCGGTTTTGCGGATACAACTCGAATCGCTGGTGCAGATGCAGAATTATGGGTACAAATCATGCGAGATAATTCCGTGGAAGTACTTCAAAGTTTGGAGCAATTCATAGACAATCTTGAACAAGTTCGCTGCGCATTGGAGCAAGGCGATTATCGTAAACTTGGTCGTTACCTTAAACGAGGAAAACAAGCACGTGGTTCTTTGGGAAGTTGATATATACCCTGCGACAGGGCAAGTGGACCGCCGTAGTGCGGAAATAGTAAATGATATTGTCGATCTGGGGCTGGACGCTCAGGTTCGAGTGGCTGCTGCGCATGGGTATTTACTCGAAGGCGATTTGAGTAAAGCGGAAGTGCAGCTACTGGCGGCGAAGCTGCTGTCAGATCATATTGTTGAAAAAACAGTGGTCGCTCAAGTCGGTGACGCAGCGTTAAATGAATCTCCAATTGGTGAAAGTAGTTTGGTGCACGTTCTGCCTAAGCCCGGTGTCATGGATCCCGTCGCTATGACGGCGCTTAAAGGCATTCAAGATAGTGGCGTTCAGGCAACACAAGTGCGGACTTTTAGTAAGTATTGGCTGGCAGACGTTGACCCTGAAACGGTACGAGTTATTAGTGAAAAAATCTTGGCAAACGATTCAATTGAACAGGTAATTTACGGCAATTTGGGATTAGATCGGTTAGAACATGGTGCCGCCTATGAATTCGAATTGAAAATCGTGGCGATTCGAGAATTAACGAATGACGAACTAGAAAACCTCAGCGCGACGGGTCAGTTATATCTCACTTTGGTGGAGATGCAGACGATACAACAACATTTCAAGGATTTAGATCGCGACCCGACGGATATTGAATTGGAGTCCGTTGCACAGACGTGGAGTGAGCACTGTAGTCATAAGACACTGGCTGGGCGGATTGCGTACCGTGATGAGCATGGTGAACGTCAATTCGACAATATGTTAAAAGAGACTATCTTTGGAGCCACCGTTCAGATTCGCGAAGAACTTGGTGATGACGATTGGTGCGTTAGTGTCTTTAAAGATAATGCTGGCATTGTTACGTTCAATGATGAGTTCAATGTTGTCTTTAAGGTAGAAACCCATAATCATCCTTCGGCACTTGAACCTTATGGCGGTGCAAATACTGGAATCGGTGGAGTAATTCGTGACCCAATGGGTACCGGGTTAGGTGCGAAACCGATCTGTAATACGAACGTCTTTTGTTTTGCAAACCCCGATACTCTTTTAGACGACTTACCTGCTGGTGTATTGCATCCACGGCGAGTGATGAAGGGCGTTGTCTCTGGCGTTCGTGATTACGGTAATCGCATGGGAATTCCAACGGTTAACGGCGCGTTGTATTTCGATGATCGTTACTTAGGGAATCCATTGGTTTATGCAGGCAACGTGGGGATTATTCCATGTGAAATGTCATTTAAAGAAGCGCATGCTGGTGAATGGGTCGTAGCAATTGGTGGACACACGGGGCGAGATGGCATCCATGGTGCAACATTTAGTTCGGCTGAGTTAACGAGTGATAGTGAATCGTTATCGGGTGGCGCAGTTCAAATTGGTAATGCCATTACCGAGAAGATGGTACTCGATGTATTAATGGAAGCACGTGATCGCGGTCTGTATACTTGTGTAACAGATTGCGGAGCGGGAGGATTTGCCAGTGCCGTCGGTGAGATGGGTGAAGAATTGGGTGTAGAAGTGTATCTGGACAAGTGCCCACTGAAATACGATGGATTGAACTACACAGAAATCTGGATATCCGAAGCCCAAGAACGTATGGTCTTTAGCGTACCGGACGAAAACTGGCAAGAGTTCCATGATCTGTGCGCATCCGAAGGTGTGTCGGCGAATATTATCGGCAAGTTTCAAGACACTGGGCGACTAGTTCTGAAATATGAAGATCACGTGGTCGGTGATTTGACGATGGATTTTCTGCACAACGGCCGACCACCAGTTGTGCGAGATGCGTTCTATCAGCCGCCGGTAGTTACGGATATTGATTTCGAGGGCACTTCGGCAAGTGCTTCAGACGATTTGTTGAGTATTTTGGGCAGCCTCAATGTGGCAAGTAAAGAATGGGTAATTCGTCAGTATGATCACGAAGTGCAAGCTGGAAGTGTGATTAAGCCGTTGGTCGGAATATCCAATGATGGCCCGGGCGACGCAGCTGTTATACGACCGGTCCTTGATTCGTGGCGGGCATTAACTATTTCTTGCGGCATGAATCCACGTTACGGTGATTTTGATACCTACCACATGGCGGCAAGTGGCATTGATGAAGCAATTCGTAATAGTGTTGCTGTTGGTGCTAATCCGGACCGCATTGCTATCTTGGATAATTTCTGTTGGGGCTACACGGACCGGCCTGAGACGCTCGGTTCATTAGTGCGAGCCGCGTTGGCGTGTTACGACATGGCAGTTGATTTACAAACACCATTCATTTCAGGTAAAGACAGTCTCAATAACGAGTTTTCCTCTTTTAACGAGGCGGGCGAAAAACAGACAATTTCAATTCCTTCCACGTTGTTAATTAGTGCGATGGGCCAAGTCGATGATGCTCGTACATGTGTGACGATGGACTTCAAAGAGAGTGGCAACACGATTTATTTGGTGGGTAAAACCGCTTGTGAGTTGGGTGGTTCACATTGGACACTTGTGCGAAATATGACTGGTGGCCAAGTACCACAAGTTGACACGAGCTTGTCACGCCCCATTTTTCGAGCTGTTCATCAGGCGATATCGACGGGATTGGTACGAGCTTGTCATGACTTGAGCGAAGGCGGTTTAGCGGTCGGGTTGGCTGAAATGGCGTTTGCGGGAGGATTAGGAGCAAACGTTGATTTGGCCAATGTCGAAACGGATGGCGACTTCGATGGCGAGACCGAGTTGGTTACAAAACTATTTTCGGAATCCAACACGCGGTTTGTCTGTGAAGTAGAACCTGGAAATCAAGACGCATTTGAAGCGACGATGTCCGGTGTAGTTTGTAAGTTATTGGGGACGGTCGGTGAAACTGAGCAATTGTCCGTTAGTCGGGGCGATGTCGTTGTTGTTGATTTGCCAATTGCTGAATTGAAAGAAGCTTGGCAATCACCGCTACGGTGGTAATTACGCGGCGACTGGTCGTCGAGTCCAAATAGGTTTAATCAGAGAGAAAAATGGCAACACCACGAGTTTTAGTTTTACGTGCACCTGGTACAAACTGTGATTTTGAAACTGCACACGCTTTCGAGCGGGCGGGTGCGGAGACACAACGGATTCATATTAATCGAATTCTTGAAAACCCTGATTTGACAAAGGATTTCCAAATACTCTGTATCCCCGGCGGGTTTAGCTACGGTGACGATGTCGCTGCTGGGCGGATTCTGGCCAATCAGATGCGCAATCACTTAGCAGAAGTGATGCGGGAGTTTAAAGCGAGTGACAAACTGTTACTGGGTATCTGCAATGGTTTTCAAGTCCTCATTAAGTCGGGAATCTTGCTTGATGATAATGAAAATGGTGATCCACCTGCGACGCTGTGCTGGAATGACCATGGTCGCTACGAAGATCGGTGGGTTCATTTAAAGACGACTTCGGACAAGTGTGTATTTCTGCGGGGAATAGATCAGATATATTTGCCGATTGCTCACGCGGAAGGGCGTTTCGTGATGGCTGGTGAACATGTGGCTGCTAGTTTGCAGAGTTGCGACCAATTAGCATTGGCGTATACGACGCCCGCAGGAGACGATGCCACAGGATTTCCGGATAACCCAAACGGTGCCGAATTAAATGTTGCAGGTGTGTGTGACACATCTGGACGAGTGTTCGGTTTGATGCCGCATCCCGAGCGATTTATTGATGGCACGCAGCATCCTCGTTGGACGCGTGAAGGACTGCAAGCCGAAGGCGCCGGCATGGCCATTTTTCGTAACGCCGTTGAGTATTTCGCGTAGCGTTGCACAGCGGAAACCCTTACCGAAAATGGGTATCGCAATTGTTGTCGTCGCAGTTGAGGCGGTAGCGGCGTTTGGCTAACCATCTATATCCTGCTCGCCACAAGGGCATGGAAAAAGGGATGTGTAGTAGCGGTGCGAGAATCCACAGTCGAGGCAGCCTGCGGGAGATTACGCGGACAGCAGCCGCGCCTCGGTGCCGTTGGTCTTTTTGGTCGATAAGCACCATTGCTTGCATGAGCTCTTCGTGACTTAGATCGGGATAGTGTGCGGCCACACTTTCGTCATGCAGCGAGATAAAAGCTAGCCGGTTTTTACCGTCCCAGCGATGCAGACGACGGACTTGTTGCGTGCAGAATTGGCACTCACCGTCATAGATAATGACGTCGGCAGTCGGGTGGTTAGCAGGTGTGGGAAGTTTAGCCATTTTAAGTACTGGTGCTCCGTAGTTGACTCTGGCACGGGAATTGTACCCGGCCGAATGCCTTAATTGGCCCTGATTCCGCTATTCTTCAAGCAGTTCGTCGCTGTCAAATTGTTGATTGAATTCATCAAGGTCGAACTCCGATTGAGATTCATCTTCCTCGTCGGTTTCGAAGTAGTCTTCTTCGGTCGTGGTATCATCTACATCGTCTTCGTAGGCATTATAATCGTCGGACTCATCGTCGTCTTGCTCGTCGTCTTGCTCGTCATCGTGGTAATGTTCCGTTAGGTCATAGTCGGTGGCATCCCATTGGTGATGCGAATCAGACTGGTCGTCGGTGGCGATGACGCCTGTTGGTGATGACCATCGTGCGACTAATGTATACAGGGTTGTGCTACTACCAATGCCGATCAGTAGCCATCCAAATATTTTTGGGATGATCACGATGCGGGAGTTGCCCTGAGTTAGTTTGATTTGTTCGACGGCTAAGCACTCAATGCCAAGAAGCAGGCAGGAAATTGCGAGTCCGAGTATTAGCGCTTTTAACATGGTCTTGACCAGTGGAGGCGTGATGATGTTTTTGGGGGTGGGGCAATAAAACAGAGGTTGTAATATTTATCGCCTAAACAGTGGTGGTTACAACAAGAATCATAGCTGAGGGTCGGGTTATGCCGAGCAGGAACTAAAAATGCGATATTTGGTCGCTTTTTTTGTAGACGGGTAGTTGAGACCCTTGTCAGCGATAGTATAAAGAAACTAAGAGTATTGAAGGTGCTTAGAACGGTGAGCGTTGTTGTAGAGCGAGCGTAACGCGTGTTTCTAAGCGGATAATAGTGGATTTTTCACTTTGCGGCAGTCGATGTTAGAGAAGCCTCCATTTAATCGATATGGTGGAAATTCTCACTCGGGTAAGGCGCCGTAACCGTGGAGTTGAGTGTTGACTGAACGTGTCAAAATATTAGTCGTAGGATCACCCGCAGAAGCTGAATCGTCAGTAGCGGAGAATTTGCGTAACGCGGCAGATTTAGAAGTCGCGGCGACTTGGAACGCTGCCCGCCGTCTCATGCGAGAACAATGTTTTGACGGTATCTTTATGGGGCGCAGTGGCGATGGTTCGAATCTAAGCCAAGTCAGTGACTTGATTCGGGCAACACAGCAAATCCCACAGGGTGTCGCGATCGTCGACGAAGAACAGAATGTCTTATGGGCAAACCAACAACTAAACACTTGGGCCGAGTGCGAAAATGCAGTTGGCCTTAATCTTTATGATGCCTTGGGTGATGGAGAGATTATCGGGGGAATGAAATGCCCGTGTCTCAAAACGATCAAATCAACCCGTGCCGCGCGATGTTTGATTAAATCGAAAGCGGAACAATTTTTTCGCGTGCAAGCCAATTTGATGACCGACCTCGCTGTGGCGTCAGGTTTTGTAGAATCTGGGGAGCCTTTAGAAATATTGGTATTTGTTCAGGATGTGACTTCGGATGAACGATATCGACAAAAATTGAATGCAATTCACGAAGCGGGAGTTGAGCTGTCGAATTTGTCGCCTGAAGAAGTGTTCCAAATGGATGTGGAAGACCGAATTGAATTACTGAAATCAAATATCCTGCACTACACGCAATCCATCTTGGCTTATGACTATGTGGAAATCCGCTTGTTAGACCAGGGGACGGGCAAACTGCAAGGATTATTGTCCGCTGGAATCGATCAAGAAGCTGCCGAACGTTCATTGGTAGTCAGCAAGCAAGCCAATGGGGTGACTGGATATGTAGCGGCGACTGGCGAAAGTTATTTGGTCGAGGACGTAGCGAGCGATCCCCTATTTATTCAATCGTTCAGTGGTGCCAAAAGCTCTTTGACGGTACCGCTGAAATGGCAATCCGTTGTGATTGGTACGTTTAATGTGGAGAGCCCAGACGAAGATTCGTTCTCAGAAAGTGATATGCACTTTTTGGAACTATTTGTTCGTAATATCGCCATGGCACTCAATACGCTTGATTTACTAGTGGCTCAAAAAACGAATGCCGCTCAAAAAAGCGTCGAGGCAATTCACCGTGAAGTCGCGCTACCGATAGATAAGATTCTCAACGATGCGGTCAACGTGATGGAATGTTATATCGGTCATGAGCCAGAAGTCGAAAAGCGTTTGCGTCGAATTTTACAGAACGCGCGCGATGTGCGGCAAGTGATTCATAAGATTGGTCAGGACATGGCTCCGACCGAAGCAGTTCCCACGGGTGTGGCTATTGAACGTCATCCGTTTTTAGTTGGGCAGCGAGTGTTAGTTGTTGATAGTGATGAATCGGTGCGTAACGACGCCCATTCATTGCTGGAACGTTTTGGCTGTATTGTCGAGACTGCTGAGACTGGAGGCGAAGCGGTTTTTATGGTTCGTAACTCCGAAGGCAATGCAAGTTACAATGCGATAATTTCCGATATTGGTTTACCGGATTTTAGCGGTTATCAGTTGATGTTGCGGTTACAGGAAATGATGGATGTCGTTCCACTTATTCTGATGACAGGCTTCGGCTATGACCCTGGTCATTCGATCGTCAAATCGCGGCAAGCTGGTTTACATGCGAATGCAATTTTGTATAAACCGTTCCGCCTAGTTCAACTCTTGGATGTTATGGAAACGGTTCTGAAATTGCACGGAAGTACGACGCCAGCATCCGACCCGAATTCTTAAATGTTCGCCACGTTGCTGTTGAATTGTCTGATTTACGTGGTCGCAATGCTCGGTCATGTCGCCATTTGCACGATTGCAATGAATCGCCTACAGGGATCCGGGATTGAGCATCGCTGGGAACGTGTTTTTAAGAAGTTTATCTACATGGCGGCATTCGTCGGAGGTGTTTATCCAGCAATTGCTTGGATATTATATCAGCCGGATCAGGGTGGCGGTGGATTTTGGGCACCACTGAGATTGGTGCGTTCACAGGTCCTAGGAAATGTTGGGTATTACACAGTGGCCAGCGTAGTGCTCGTTGTAACCGGCATGGTGCGGGTTTTACACCTGCGGCGCGATCACTGCGAATCACGATGGAAGTTATTGAGACGTCGTTGTATCGATGTGCAAGCGGAAGTTGAAACGGATCTCGTGCCAGATTACTCCGTAGTATGCTGGCCACGATTTAGTTGGAATGAAGTACAAAAGTTAGAGGTAAATGTTAAATCGATCCTACTTGAACGTTTACCAGTGGCACTTAATGGAATGACGATCACACACTTTTCGGATCTGCATCTGACGGGAATGCTAGGTAAAGCGTATTTTGAATTCCTGATGGAACAGGTTGTCAGCTTGAATTCTGATTTGGTCGTGGTGACTGGCGATATCATTGATAACCCGGAATTGCTGCCATGGGTCGAGGAGTTGTTCTCAATGATTTCGGTTCACGAGAACGTGTATTTTGTGTTGGGGAATCATGATATTCGTAATCAAAGCGGCGATGTTGTTAGGCAGGCGATGGCGCGGGCGAGGTGTATTGATCTTGGTGGAAAGTCGGCAATCCGAGAGGTTCGAGGATGTCAGGTTTTGTTATCCGGAAATGAACAACCTTGGATTGGAAACGCGCCAGACATCCCGCCGATTGAAGCTGATTTGCGATTAGGTATGGTGCATACGCCTGACCTATTTGGTTGGGGGCAGAATCATAGATTTGACCTAATACTGGCAGGGCACGCTCATGGCGGGCAAGTCCGAGTCCCATTTGTCGGGCCAATCGTGACTCCGAGTCGCTATGGCGTGCGATATGCGAGTGGTGTGTTTTATCAACGCGATACGATATTGCATGTGACTCGGGGCATTAGCGGTTTACAGCCGATTCGCTATCGCTGTTTGCCGGAATTAACGCAATTGCTGTTGGAATCCACGCCGCCACTTTTGCCTGTCACGCGTTAACTGTGGCTAACAGCATTCCGTAGATGTTCGGAGCGGCGTCGATGTGGGCGTACTGAGGTTTTTGGGTTCCCAAGTCGAGGAGGGTTTGCTGTAGCGTTAACGGGTCACACAAGGCCGCACCGGGAACGTGCATGCTAAGGTCTAGTTGAAATGTAGCCCGCGTGATATTACCACTTTCCTGGCCAGGAAATACATCCACAATTAACAGTCGTCCCTGTGGCGACATCGTCCCGATTATTCGTCCTAACAAAGATTTCCATTGGTCAATGGGAATCAGATGCAAAAGGTTTGCAACCACGGCTAAATTGTATTGTGATTTAGGGAGATCGGCAGTAAAGGGATCGCCGATGATGGTAGCAAAACGACCTTCCATTCCAATATCTTTCGCTGTGCGACAAGCGACATCGACGGGTTTCTGGTAATCGACGAAAGTGATGCGAGCTTCCGGATCTTGTCGAGCAATTGGTAAACTCCACACTCCTGTGCCACAACCAACGTCGAGTATGTTTAAAGGTTCTATTTGTTCGCTCAAACTCAAATACTTGACTAGAGCCATTGCCGCCGGTGTCGCTTGCCATTGTGCAGTTGAAACACGATTGCGATAAGCAGCTGTTCGGTTTTCGCACGGTTGTTTGGACTGCATAAATGCGTCAATATTGGCTCGGTTAGTTTGTCCTAAATCGTCATCGTGCGCTGTTAATAGATGCATCATTTGGCTCAATGCATAGTCGTTCTGATAACGTTCAAGGATCAATAGTCCGCACAATATATCAAGGAGAGTTTCGGTTCGTTTGGAGTTTAAGTTACAAGCCTCGGCCACTTGAATTGCAGTCTGTTGTCCATTTTTTAATGCATCGAAAATGCCCAGTCGTCGCGCACTTTGAAAGGCATCAATGCCTGCTGCTGCATTGGAAAGATTCGTATAGAGACGTAAAGTGTTCAGTTGCGCGTCGGACATATTTTGGGTGCTAGGTAGATTGGTGGAAGTGGTTACGATTTACAAAAGATAGTGTTGCTGTGACTGTTATACAAGCGGGAATAACAATGCTCCCGTCACGGTCGCAACGAGTCCCACTGTCCCCATAATGATACTCATGGGTGTAATGGTCCGCAGCGCCTCGGCTTCTGTCATGCCACTCATTTTGCAGATAACCCAAAATCCACTGTCGGCCATCCAAGCAATTGGTTTGGAACCACATCCCACGGCCAGCGCTAAATAAACAGGATGATAAGGCAAAAATTCAGGTTGCAGTGCTAGCGGTGAGAAGATACTAGCAACGGTAATCATGGCAACGGTCGATGACCCTTGGGCGGTGCGGATCAGGGTCGTGAGTGCAAAGACTAGTAACAGAGTTCCAATCGTCGCGGCTTCAGCGCCCGTACCCGCGATGACTTCCTTAATTCCACTTTGACGAATAGCAGCGCCGAATCCGCCGCCAGCCGATGTGATGAGAATGATTACTCCACCGCTGGACAATGCGGCTGAAATTGCAGCGGCCATTTTGTTGCGAGTCATGTTAGGTCGAGTAATTAGTGTGCCCATTGCTACGAGCGCCGCAATAATTAATGCGACGTTTTTATCGCCAAGTGTTTCGACGGTAGGTCTGAGCGTCTCAATCCATTGGGCGGGTTCAGCTCCCCCAAGGTTTTGGAAGTATGTTTTTGTAGCTGTCGCACAAGCGATTAGGATTACCGGCAGAATGATGGGAAGCAGTGACAGCCAAAATGGTGGCAGGTCTTGTTCGCTGCGCGCTGCTTGAGCTTCCAATTCATCCAAGCTAGCGTCGGCACTATCGCGGAGGGGTATTTCAATCCGCCGATTGATCCATTTAGCAAACGTTAATCCTGCAACACTGCTGCACAAACCAACACAGCACCCAGCGATAATCATAGTGATTAGGTTTACGCCGAATTCTTCGGCAACAATCAATGGCCCAGGTGTGGGGGGGACCAGCGAATGGGCCATGGAGCCGCCAGCGACGATTGCCAATATAAACAACAGGTAGTTTTTTCCTGTCCGCAAACGTGTTGCCTTGGCTAGTGGGATCATCAAGTAAAAAACGGTGTCAAAAAAGACGGGAATCGACAATAAAAACCCACTCCCCATGAAAGCGGTGCCGGCATTCTTTTCGCCCAACCAATTTAACACGGTTCGTACGATGCGATCTGCGGCTCCACTGTCCAGCAAGCATTTACCAATAATGGACGCCATGGCAATTAAGATTCCGATTTTCCCGCAGGTTGCGCCAAAACCGAGAGCGACACGCATCATTGGAGTTTGCTTACGATAGTCTTTTTTGTATAGCTCTAGCGTTTCACTGCGATGTGCGACGTAATCAGCCAAGTCTTTTTCATAGATGTTCTTGTCGGAATAGGCGTCAGCAACCGGTTCTGCTCCATGCATCTTTTTGAATGCAATAATCGCTTCATCTTGGGCATAGTGTTCCAAGGCGGTATCCGTTGTCAGGAAAGCTGCCACTAGTGCGGCGAATGTGAGCGCCAAAAAAGCATGCAGGCGGAGTACGAGTATTCCGGTGACGACAATCAAAATCGAAATGACTAGAATGGAAATTGCATCCATGGTGGGTTCCTGAGAAAATGTAAGCAAGTTGTGTAAGGCATGATAATTCATATGTTATAATGGTTTTGTCACTTGAAATCACCGGATAAGCTCCCCGTTCATCAAAAACTTGATATCGCACCCCACGGGGCGCATGCCATGAAACTTATCACTCACATAATTGTTGCTTTTATTGCCTCGCAGTTGCTTGTGCCGCTGGCAGCGGATGAACTGACTCCCCAAGAACTTGAGTTTTTTGAAACTAAGATACGTCCAGTCTTGGTTAAATCATGCTATGAGTGTCATTCGCAACAAGCTGCTAAGAACAATGAGCTTAAAGGCGGCTTGCGGTTAGACACTCGCCAAGGAATACTTCGTGGTGGTGAAAGCGGACCTGCTGTTGTTTTGGGCAAGCCGGATGAAAGTTTGTTGTTGTCATCGCTCGCGTACGATTCATTTGAAATGCCACCGTCAGGCAAATTGTCAGATGTGATTCTCGCCGATTTTCGCAAATGGATTTCAACCGGCTTGGCGGATCCACGACTGAAAGCGTCGGGCGAAGAAAAAGAAACGGTCGGAATTAACGTGGCGGAAGGACGTAAGTTCTGGGCCTACCAACCACTGGAATATACCTTGCCTTCGTCATCGTGGACCACTGCGACGGATCGTTGGGATTCAGTGGGAAACCAAATTGATGGTTTCGTGATTGCAAAACTGAGCGGAGCCAATCTTCAGCAAGGCCCTTTGGCTTCACGTGAGGTATTGTTGCGGAGATTGACTTTTGACCTAACTGGCTTGCCGCCGACAGTCGCTGCACAAAACGCTTTTCTTTTTGATACCTCTCCTGATGCTGTAGAACGAGTCGTTGATGAATTGTTGGCGCGACCTGAATTCGGACAGCGTTGGGGTCGTCATTGGTTGGATGTGGTGCGATATGCGGACTCAATTACTTTGCGCGGGTTCCTCTTCCCTGAGGCTTGGCGGTATCGAGACTACGTGATTGGCTCCTTCAATGAAGATCGCCCTTTTGATCAGTTTGTTCGACAGCAGATTTCCGGGGATTTGATGTCAGCGGATGGTTATCGGCAACGGCAAGAGCAGATTACCGCGACGACATTCTTGACTTTAGGGAACTCTAATTTAGAAGACCAAGACAAAGCAAAACTACGGATGGACGTTGTGGATGAGCAGTTGGATACGATTTTTAGGGGTTTCCTTGGACAGACGATAGGGTGTGCGCGCTGCCATGACCATAAATTCGATCCGATTCCAACCAAAGACTACTACGCCTTAGCGGGAATTTTTAGAAACACCAAAACTCTGAATCATTCGAATGTGTCGAAATGGATTGAAGTTCCACTTCCCCTAGCGGAGACGGCTGAAAATGCGCTGCGGCAATTTGAAGCTGAAAGTGGTGCCCTGCAACAACGCATTACTGAACTGCAGGGCAAAGTAGACACGGATCAACCGCTAACGGCAGCGAGTTTAGCTGGCATTGTGGTGGACGAGGAGCAAGCCATATTGACAGGTTTGTGGCAACGCTCAGCATCTGTGAAATCCTATATTGGCGTTGGTTATCAGCATGACTTCGATAAGGGCAAGGGAGACAAAACAGCCTTGTTCCAAACTCCGACCGGGCTTGATGGTGAGTACGAGGTTCGCTTTTCATTTGCCGCGGCTAGTAACCGCACAAAAGCATTACCGGTGACGGTCACTCATGCTGCGGGAA
>Ga0315334_10000721_pt1 | contig 20065 bp, 15 predicted proteins | sample M150034915metaG_FD_205555 | JGI IMG/M metagenome (GOLD analysis project Ga0315334, IMG submission 205555) | Ammonia-oxidizing marine archaeal communities from Monterey Bay, California, United States - M1 500m 34915 | ecosystem: Environmental > Aquatic > Marine > Intertidal zone | place: USA... | reverse complement strand
AGATTGGCTGGTTCATCGAGGTGACAAAGACCCACCTCTCAAAAGTTCCTGAACACTATCATCGCAAACAGAGCATGAGCAATGCACAGCGATTCACCACAGAGGAACTGCGCTCATGGGAGGATGTCATTTTCAACGCAGATGCCCGCTGCAACGAACTGGAGTACAGCCTGTTCAGGGAATTACGGGGCAAAGCCAAGGAATCTGCAGAACTGCTTTCTGAGATTGCAGCCAAGGTGGCGACCATCGATGTTCTGACCTCATTGGCTGATGTTTCACGCAGAAGAGGCTGGAATCGTCCATCATTGCATGATGATATACGAATGGAGATAGTCGATGGCAGGCATCCGGTTCTCGATATGGATGATGGATTCGTTGCCAATGACACCACCTTCTCCCAGAATCGTCGTTTCATTCTGATGACTGGACCCAACATGGGGGGGAAGTCCACATATCTTCGACAGACTGCATTGATCACCATTCTTGCTCAGGTAGGGTGTTTTGTTCCGGCCAAGAAGGCACGCATCGGCATGGTGGACCGGATATTCACCAGAGTAGGAGCCAGTGACGACATCAATCGTGGTCGCTCGACCTTCATGATGGAGATGATAGAGGTCGCCCATATCCTCCGTCGTGCTACCCCACGCAGCCTGTTGTTGTTGGACGAGGTTGGAAGAGGAACCTCGACCTTTGATGGCCTGTCAATAGCCTGGGCAGTATCCGAGGACATCTCCACCAGATTGGGCAGCAGGGCCCTGTTCGCTACACATTATCATCAGCTGGTTGGATTGGAGGAAGAGGTCGAGGGATTGGCCAATGTTCACGTTCAGGTCGCTCAATCGGATGGTCAGTTGAGATTCCTGCATAGGGTTGCTGAGGGCCCATGTGATGATTCACTGGGAGTACAGGTTGCAGCTTTGGCCGGCCTTCCTGGACATGTTGTTGAAAGAGCGAGAGATCTGTTGTTGTTCCTTGAGAAACAGGCTGCGGGCGCCAAGGCTGGTGAAGGTGGACAGCCCGGTAAGAGGAAGCAAGGTCAGAAGAGTATTCTCGGCTGGATGATGCCCAGTCCATCGAATGTCGATCCATTGTTGGAAGCATCATCCCAGAGCATGACAGATTCAGAGAGCAAGGCACTGGAATATCTGGCCAGTATAGACCCAGACCACCTTTCTCCCAAGGAAGCGCTCGATGAATTGTATCGATTACGCGACCTCATTCAAGGCAGACATGAACTGATGCAGGAGTGATTTGATGGCAGAATCTGAGATGGTAGAAGATGGTCGAATCAGGCAACTGGATGAGCGCACCATCGGATTCATTGCTGCTGGAGAAGTCGTGGAAAGGCCAGCACAGGTGGTCAAGGAGTTGCTTGAGAACAGCATTGATGCAGGTGCTGAATGGATAACAGTGGAGATTCAGCGTGGTGGTTTTGATCTCATCAAGGTAAGCGATGACGGAGGTGGCATACATCGACAGGACCTGGCCTTGGCATTGGACCGTCACGCCACCAGCAAGTTGCGCGACGAGCATGATTTATCCTCTATCAATACTCTCGGTTTCAGAGGAGAAGCACTTGCTTCTATAGGGATGGTCAGCAATCTGATGGTGAGTAGCAGAGCGAGTGCGGATGATTCAGACTCTGGTTGGTGCATCGAAATGAATGATGGTTTCAAAGGTCAGGTTGAGCAATGCGGAATGCCACTGGGCACCATCATCGAGGTCGCTGCTCTGTTTGCATCACAACCTGCGAGATTGGCTTTTCAACGCCGTCCATCGACTGAAACCGCTAGAATTGTTGACGTGGTGGTACAGCAGGCAATGGCAGAACCGAAGGTCAGGATAGGGCTGCTGAGCGATGAGAAAGTATTGCTTGAAGCACCTGCCGCCGAAGACCCACTAGACAGACTGTACGACTTGCTTGGTGCTCAAGCATCTCGATTATTGACGCTGAAGCAGCCACCTGGAGATGATGATGCTCCTGGGGAAGAACGCTGGAGTGGGTGGATCTCACCTCCAGATATCAGTCGCAGCAGAGGTGACGAGGTCAACATCCTGATCAACGGTCGGCCAGTTGCGGCACAGTCATTCCAGGCATCCATCAGAAGAGGTTACCATACTAGATTGATGGTGGGTAGGCACCCAGTTTGTGTTCTGCAACTTGAGATTCCTCCTGATGAGGTCGATGTCAATGTCCACCCAACCAAGCGTGAAGTACGCTTGAAGAATTCCTGGCGGGTTCTTGAACGCCTTGAAAGGGCCATCAAACACACTTTGTCTATCACACCAACAGATACTGCGGTTGACGATGAATCTCCGCTATCTGGGCTTCCACGCAGCAGCAAGACAGAACAGGTCTTGATAGACATCGAGCCTGAAGTAGCGCCTTCATGGGTTCAGACTGCGAGCAGTGTTGATACTGTACAGGTCGACCTTGGCGGGGAACTCACAGATGAGAAGCCATCGTGGAGAGCCAGGCCACGTCCAGTCTCTGCTGCTCCCGAGACTCAGAAGACGCTCCCTGGAATGGATGTGCGACCTGTTGCACCAGCCCTTTCCTCTGACGAGCGCGACCTTCACCGCCATTCTGGAGGAGATGTTGCAGCCTCGCCACTCGATGAACCGCTAACAGAAAACGTTGTGCAGGAACTCATTCCAGAGATGGAACCTCTTGCACAGTTCGCAGATTCCTATATTCTGGCTCAAGGCGGTGAGGGCCTATATATCATTGACCAGCATGCCCTGCATGAAAGGATTCGATACGAACGTATCCGCAATTCTCCCGATTCTTGGAACCCCCAACCATTGATCACTCCGTTATCCATAGAGATGAGTGTTGTGCAGGCAGCTGCGGCAGACGGGAATCAAGAGCTGCTTGAGAGATTGGGAATCGAACTGCAACAACAAGAAGGAGAGTGGAACCTGTTGTCGATCCCAGTCCTTCTGGCTGGAGACAGCAGATTGCATGGATTCCTACAGGACTTGCTCACAGAGCTGTCTGAAGAGGGCTCTGAAGGGCATCTCGATGCTATTGACCAACTACAGGATCAGATAGCCTTCATGCGTTCGTGCAGGGGGGCAGTGAAAGCGAACCAGAGTCTGAATATCGCAGAGATGAGACGATTGCTGGTGGATATGCGTAGTATTGACAATCCTTGGGCCTGCGTCCATGGTAGACCAACGGTATTGAAGATAGAAGCGGAAGGACTCGACCACCACTTCGGACGTCACGGTTGATCCAACATCTCAAGGAATGCCGGGAATGAGGCTCTGAACGATTGCGGACAATCCAGTTCTGCACCAACCACGGTAGCGAGAATGGCTGCACACATGAACAGCCTGTGGTCGCCATGGCAGCGGATGATGCCTTCAGGTGCACTGGGTGATTGTTGGCCAGAGATTCGTAATCCATCATCAGTTTCCTCGGCCTTGAGTCCGAATGCAGCCAACATCTCAACAGTTCTCGTGATACGGTCGGATTCTTTGTAGCGTCCATGTGCCGCATCTTTGATCTCGCCTCCGTTCTTGAGACACATGATAGTGGCAAGAGGTGTGATGATATCGATGCAGTCTTTGATACTGACAACACCCTCGATGTCATGGTCGCTGAGTTCGTTTCCGAGAGAATCTTCTTCATTGGGCGCATTGCTGCAGACCACCTCGATATCGTGACATGCCGATAACAACTTACTCAGCATCAGAAGAGATGCCTCGCCGGGGATATCCACCGTCTCTGGAGTCTTTGCTCTCCACGGAATGAGTCTGCCATCAAAGGTAGGCATCCCACTCTTCACAGCCAAGTCCTTGGTCAAGGAAGAATATCTGCTGCTCACTTCATCGCCGCTACATTCGACGTTGATTTCATGGTCGATAGCCAGCGAACTGAGGAGTAATCCTGAGAATGGTTGACTACTTTTCGAGATATCCACCATCACACTATCTTTACTCATTGGGCCACGAATCTTCAATGGAAGTTGTTCAGGGCCTGTTCCTTGCTCAACCTCAACCCCTGCTGAACGGAGCATCTCAACCAGTGCAGAATGGTCTCTTGCTCTGAGGTTCTCATCTCCATCGATCATCACTGGCACGCCTGATTGGGCAGCCAAAGGAGCGATCAATCGAAGCGTGGTAGCAGAGTTTCCACAATGTAGAACGCTGACTGGGCGCTTGAAAACACCACCACTTACCACCCAGGCCTCTTTATCTTCGACGATGTGGATCCCCAATGCTCGAAGACAACGCACCATTGAAAGTGCATCTTCTCCAGGCATTCCAGTGAACTCAAGCCTGGTTTGACCATCTGAACATGAAGCCAGAACCAACCAACGAATAAGGTGACTTTTACTGGGGGGCAGAATCCATTCAACGGTTGAGGAATATTCTCTGGACTCAATCATCAATGTCTTTTCATCATTTGCTCTATAGGACTTTCCAGAGGAGGGAGACCATCTTTTCAGAGCTCTCATGTTCAGCCTCCGATATACGACATCTCCACCTTTGGTTGAAGGCGGGTCTCATTGTTCCTCAGTTCTGAATATCTGTCATCTCTTCCATTCCAGATGTCTGCAACCAGCTTGCTCAATCTCATTTCATCGAGTCCTTCTCTCAATGGTGTCATCAGATCATTGCCATTTGCCGAGAATAGACAGGTGTATAGATGGCCATCAACGGAGAGCCTGGCTCGACAACAATCTCCACAGAATGGTTCGCTGACCGAGGTGATGAAGCCTATTTCTCCTGCGCCATCGAGGTATCTCCAACGCTTTGCAACCTGTCCCGACTCTGTGCTCTTCACGGCCTCGATGGGATATTTCAGTGAAATCATTTCGATGATATCAGATGCCGGCACTATTTCTTCCATCGACCATCCGTTGCTGTTTCCAACATCCATGTATTCAATGAATCGTAGAACCACATCAGAATCTCTGAAATATTCGACCAGTGGTATGATCTGTTCTTCGTTGACGCGCTTCTGTACAACGCAATTGACCTTGACGCCCAAACCGGCTTCCTTGGCTGCAGTGATTCCTTCGAGTACCTTGTTCACCGAGATGTCACTGTCGCTCATGGAGCGAAATATTTCATCATCCAAAGAATCCAGCGAAACTGTCACCCTGTCAAGTCCTGCTTCGGCCAAATGTGAGGCGTATCCCGATAAGAGGATTCCATTTGTGGTCATTGCCAGTTCAATGTCATCAGGTATCCTGGTCCTGAGCATTGAAATGAATCGAGGCAGATCTCTACGAAGCAATGGTTCTCCACCTGTCAATCTGATCTTCTTCAAACCGAGTCTCGATATTGCCGCGACCAATCTAGTGATTTCTTCATAACTCAGAATCAACTCTTTCGGTAGGAAGAAATGGTCAGGGCCAAACACCTTTCGTGGCATGCAATATGTACAACGGAGGTTGCATCTGTCGGTGACAGAGAGTCGCAGGTCCCGTAGTGGTCTCGAAAACATATCGAGAACAACATCACCTGTTGGCGTCTGCATGTACCAGCGTACTGACTCTTGTTATTCAAACCAGCACTCAGGCTTTCAGTTGTTCTTTCAGTCAGTGATGGTGAAGGAGGTGATGACAGAATTTGTGTTGACATAGTACAAGATTACTCTCCAATTTCCATCATCCAGTCCGTGATACTCACTCTCAAGCACGAAATAATCGCCCTGTGTGACAGTGTATCCGGCATCAGCATCGATGAACGAGGTCTTAGAGCCAACCGTCCCATAGACATCTGCATCGCCAGCCATTACCGTCAAGGTGGTCTTGTTGCCATCCATTGGAACCAGACTCAATTTCACTGCTACCGGGTCCAATGGTTTGTCGAGTGAGGTGAAAGTGATGATATGGTAGCCATTGGATAATTCCGAAACCGAGATACCTCCTCTGGGCCCAATCTTCTCAGTAGAGCCCAATGCCCCTTGGAACATGACGAAAACCATACTCGTGAGCAGGACGGTGATTGCTAGAAGCAATACTGTGGCGATGACTGGGCTGACCGCCTCATCATTGATGGCTGAGTGTCGGGGGCTCCGCATCAATACGTTGTGAACGCTGCTCCCCCTTCAATGAACCGTCGCGTACATACTTCCGAGCGTGCTTCAGTGGCACAGGCTTATTCAACCACGGCCGTTGTGGGAAGGCCGATTGTAATGATGCAGGGACCATCCTACACTCGTGACAGGTGCGTCACCGGAGTCCATGGGCTCGATGAGATTCTGCGTGGAGGAATCCCTTACGGCTCTACGGTTCTGGCTGCAGGAACCTGTGGAAGTGGGAAGACGACCCTTGGGATGGAATTCCTTGTTCACGGTGCTTCAACAGGTGAAGCATGTGCTCATTTCACTGCAACCGAGCCTTCGGTGAAATTGCTTGAGAACATCCGTCAATATCCATTCTTTGACATGAACATGGTCGACAGCGGCTTGATCAATGTCTTCGATATGGACGTATTGTATTCTTGGCTAGGGCTTGAGAAAGCGACATTCGATCTCGATGATGTTCACGCCCTCATCAAATCGATAACCGATATCGTCAACACGATTGGAGTGACTCGACTTGTTATAGACTCGGTCACTACTCTTTGTTACAAGATCAAGAGTGAGCAATTGATCCGTGATTTCCTGTTCACTCTCGGTAAGAAATTGGCAACTCTTGGTTGTACCACCATATTGATCTCGGAGATCACTTCAGCCACAGCGAATGCACATTGGTCTTCCTTCGGTGTTGAGGAAGCAATCTGCGACGGCATCATCGTGATGGGGGATGTGGAACGAATGGGTCACCTGTTGAGATTTCTTCAGGTGGTCAAGATGCGAGGTACTCCGCACAGCCGGGCCAAGTATACATTGGAGTTGACGCCTCTTGGTGTCATGTTGACCCCGATGCTCAAATGGGGGTCCACTGTGGACAAGAATCAAGGATGGGGAAGCTGATGATAGAACTCGACCAAAGAATCGCCGAACAGTTGACGGAGGTCTCAATGAACAGTTCCATTCAGGTTCGTTGTGGAACTTCGAATGCTTTCATGGTGACCGCCAGTGTTTTGGTTCCATTATTGCATTCTTTCGAAATGGGTGGAGTCTATATCTCCGCAAGCAGAGGGGCATCAGAGATGATTGAAGCGCTTGAGGGTCTAGGATTATCCACCGAGAACATCCATTTCATCGATCTGGTTTCTTCTGGATTCCTTGGAGGCACAGAGGTGCCTCATGAGAATGTCAGTTTCGTCGACTCCCCAATAATGCTTGAGAGCGTACTGCTACGCACCCTCTTCCACATGAGGACCACCACCCATGAGCGTAATTTCGTCTTCCTCGATAGTGTGAATGCATTGGCCATCTACAATGAATCGAGGATGTTGGCAGAATATCTTCATACTTTCATCAATACCTTCAGGCAGAGAGATGTCCTTTCGATCATCCTCAATGTTCCCGACCAGACACCGCCAGGTGTTTTAGCGAATCTTGATCTTTATTGCACCGATATGGTGGACCGAGGACAAGTGGTGATTCACTGAGGTGTTGTTGATGGCAAGAAAAGATTTCACTTTCGACCCTGAGGATGAGGAGTATTTCGGAGCGGTAGGCTCCTTTGGAGTACAGAAGTTCGACATCCATATGAACGGTGGAATTCCGCGCGGATTCACCATCATTGGAATTGTAGAGACTGGTGCAGGAGCCGAGCTGTTCGCCAAACAGTTCTCATCTCCAGCAGAAGAACCTGAGAATACCCTCTATGTCTCCACTGCAGAATCTGGAAACGAGATTCTGCGCATATTCCACAAGTATGGGTGGCCAGATGATATCAATGTCCGTACGATAGGGGAGGAGTACAACGACCGCGTCCTCGAGAAAGAGTTGCAGGCCAGCCGCTATCGTCTACAGGGTTTTGACATGAAGGACATCCAGACTCTTGCACAGACCAGATTCGTCGATGAGGACGCAGACGATTTCCTCACCGAATTGACCAATGAGATCATGACTCTGAAGCCATATTTCAGAGCTGTTGTGGATAACTTGGATTTCTTCTTCCAGCGTGACGACCACAGCAGAGTGGTCTCGATGCTGCGGATGATGCAGGCTCACACCCAGATGATGCGTGGGCTGTTGTTGATGACGGTCAGTGCTGATACGGTCAGCAAGGCGATGGAATCAGAGATCACGATGATTGCCGACATGGTCCTGAAGTTCGAGGTCTTCATGGTCGGTACAGAGTTCGAGACCAGGATGGTGATCAGGAAGTTTCGTAATGCTCCTGAGAATCTGGCTGTTGTCACATATCGTGTCACTCCAGAGGAGGGTATCACTCCAGAGACCGTGCAGCGTATCGCTTGATGACTAGCGTCTCGAAGGTGCAATAGAAACCCATTTTGAGTTGAATGGGTGTTGAAGCATGAACCTCTCGAACTTCAAGTAAAACGATTTGTTTTTGTATTCAATCCAACCATAGATATCAAATAGTGACCTCCCGAAAAGCAATGCGTTGGTGAACGTATGAAGGGAGGACCACAACTGTGATGGACGCTGAAAAGGAGTCCATATCTGAACCTTTTGAAAAATATCGGCCATGGACAAGAAACCAACTTGCAGAATTGGCGGATAAGCATCCAGAATTCTCAGAAGTGCTGAGCGATGTACAAATGGCGTCGCGGGTGTTTCCTTTCCGTCTTTCAGCCCATGTGATTGACAATCTGATCAGATGGAATGATCTTGAAGAGGACCCCTTCTTTCACTTGCTCATCCCAACCATGGATATGCTCGAAGAGAGACATCGTGAAGCCTTGCGGGAGGTGTGCCTTGGTGGCGATGAGTCAAAAATCTCTTCTGTAGTCAATTCTATCCGGAGCGATTTGAATCCCCATCCTGCAGGTCAGATGACCTTGAACACACCTGAAGGGGAGGACCACCTCAATGGTGTTCAGCACAAGTATCCAGAGACCGTTCTGTTGTTTCCATCTGCTGGTCAGACCTGTCATGCCTATTGCACCTACTGTTTCCGCTGGGCGCAATTCATCGGTGATTCAGATTTGAGATTCGCGCAGAAGGAGGCGGAGTACTTCTTCTCGTATCTACAGAAACATGAGGAGATAACAGATGTACTTGTCACAGGTGGAGACCCGATGGTGATGCGAACGAAGATGCTTCAGAAGTACTTGGAGCCGTTCTGTGATTCGGAATTTCTGCCCCATATCAATACCATCAGGTTTGGAAGCAGAGCCTTGACCTTCTGGCCGAAACGATTCACAGAAGATGAAGATTCAAATCAATTACTCGCTATGTTTCGCCGATTGAACTCTGCCGGAAGGCACGTCGCATTCATGGCCCATATCGGGCATCCTAGAGAATTGGAATCCTCCACATTCAAGAAGGCAGTGAAACGGATACAAAGAACCGGCGTAGTGATTCGGTCTCAGGCTCCTCTCATCGCTGGATTCAATGATTCGGCAGACCTTTGGGTACAGAAGTGGAGACAGGAGGTCAACTTAGGCATCGTCCCGTATTACATGTTCATCGCAAGAGATACAGGTGCACAACATTACTTCAAAGTTCCACTTTCGGATGCATTTGAGATTTATCAAGAGGCGGTGTCCAATGTCACAGGCCTCGCGAGAACTGTTCGCGGACCATCGATGTCCTGTGGCCCTGGCAAAGTTGCGATTGATGGGATCTCAGAGATCGCTGGGGTCAAAGCCTTCGTGTTGAGATTTATTCAATGTCGTGAACCTGAGTTGGTAGGGCGTCCATTCTTCGCCAAGTTCGATGAACATGCAGCATGGTTTGATGAACTTGAGCCAATTGATGGGCAAACATTGCCTTGGAAATCAAACGGGCGATTGAAGTTGCCATCACCACTCTTGCGCGATGAGTAGCATCCACAGTTCCACCATCAAATCATCAAGTGTTTTTTTTATTTCACTCGCTGGGGGTCCTTAGAACACCCTTGTTTGAATGGGCTTTGAGTGGACCATTCTATACGCTATCTTGCTGAGGCACATGAGGTACGTGGATATCCTCGTTTATTCTTCAGTCCCCAGGGGTTGGCACTGCAGTAATGTTCCATGAATTGACTTCCATCGGTTCATCTCCAGTCCAGGTCAGACTGTGTCCACTGGTCAGGTTCCAGGTCAGATCCCATTCCATTTCCATGACCATCGATTCATCAGTACTAAACTTTGAGGCATGAGTCAATTGCAGTCTGCCGATGGAGTCCCCTAATCCTTCTATCGCTCCGAATCCAAGCAACCCTTCACTGGACAGGTCGAGAACCCATGTGGCGTTTCCAGTTTCCTGTTCAGTCTCATCTCCGGTCAGGATGGCATGGCATCCTCCGGGTAGTGTACCTTCCTTGAACAGTACGAATGCGCTACCAAAACCAGGTGTGGTTCTTTCCAATCCCCAGCCGTTCATTTCAACCGCGAAACCATGGGGGTTGTGCAGTTCGATCCATTCAGGCCCACCATTCATGGTTCTTGGCAGGAATTCTGAGACCTCAATGGCGGTGAATCCTTTGACTGCATCATGAACCTCCAGAGTCACTCTAACACTTTCATCCCCCATGACAAAGGTCCTGCTGGCAGTGGCACTGTCTTTTGCCATCGCTCGCGAAGTACCATCATCAAACAATATCAGATTCACTCTCAGAGGGTTTGAAGATTCGATGACTTTGACCAACAATCTAAGGTTGACATTATCATCGAGGCCAAGACCTTCGGCAAGTTGGGATTCAGTTACATTGGCCAGTGCCTGTAATCTCTCAATATCCATGCTTCCGTCCAGAGAAAGTATTCCAGGTAATACATCTCCCTCAGCAAGTTGTTGGGCAGGGATTCTATGCCATTCCACCGTTGAGTTGGAAACATCTCTCACGCCTTCCTCCACAGGTGTGAACCAGCCAGGGGAATCGGTCAATCTCGACAATCCAGATACTGCCGCTGCATCCAGACGATCCGTGGTGGAATCATACGGTCCGAGAGTCAATTGAGCCAAGGAAAGGAAGGCGGTCACTATCATCAGGAAAAGAACGAAAGCGGTGAGGAACTCAATGACTGCAGTCATTGCATTCTCTTCATCGCGACTGGTGTGCGCGAGAATAGGGTTCGATGTCTGCATCCGCTCTCCTCAAGATGCTCTGTACGCGACTCCACCATAAGTCTAGGGCTGAGTGCCAATTTCTCATTGCAGTCCATACATGTGCACACAGCACTACTTGTAACCGATTGATATTTGAGGGCCGGTTGTGAGCAGAACAGTGATGCACGGTGCCGCCGCGACCTCTCAAGTTGGGAGGCATGCAAGATTCAAGCCCCTGTTGTTGGTCTTGTTGATGCTGACATCGACCTTTGTTTCGATGATTCCAGCGCCATTGGCATCGGCCGCAAGTGGCGACCTTGGGATAACCACAGGAGTCTCTCCTGCCGAGGGCGGTAACTACTCAAAATACGATTCTGTGCCTATTATTGTCACGATTCAGAACAATGATGTTCTACCAATGTCCTCGGTGCGCACCATTCGTTGGTATGTTTGTGAGGGGGATTATGCCGATATCGGCTGCCCAAACGATGATCGTGTTGGGGGATTGGGAACGTTCAGCAATCTAGATGGAGGAGAAGAAGGAATGTTGGAGTTCTCTACCAAGTTCTTCCCCGATGAGACCGAAACTGGAATTCATACTGTCGAATTCAAATTCGTCGAGGAGGATAGCCTGCCTGGGGATGATGTGTTGAGATACAACTTCTGGGTAGCGGAGAACATGTTCGATATACAGGTCGATCAGGATGATGACCTACGACCTGCAGATATCATCTATGCTATGAAGGATGGCGAATACATCTACAATTCTGGAGTCGCCTATCCAATGTACGTCACAGGTATTTCGTACAATTGTTTTGGCTGTATCTTTGATGTTGAGATGGGCTGGAGATTGATCAACAGCACAGGTTCAGTAATTGCATCAAACAGTACAGTGATATCTGACTTCTCGGAATGGGGGCAATCAAATTTCAATCGTACTCTTCCTGATATGATGTCCCCTGATGTCGGTACATACACTCTTGAAGTAGGCGTCTTCAGTTCAAATGCAACCGACTCCTCTGGTGGTGATAGTGAGGATTTGAATTCATTCAATGATCTGTTTCAGACCACTGTGATTTTCAATGACAGTGTCGACCTGACTGTCGAGAGCATGTACCCTGCATACCAAATTGATTCACCGGATTATTTCTATGGTAATGATTCAATCAGAGTGGATGTCCGGAATAATGGATATATTTTGGTTGAAGGTGCAGAGTTGATACTCGAACTGTTTGTTTTCACTGGTCAGAATGTAATATCCAATTGTACCTTGCCATTGCTGTATCCGCGCCAATCACATTTCTGCACATTCGATCTCAACGTGATTGGAGAATATGATCTCAATGCAACATTGGGATTCACTATCAATGGTGTAGAGGATATGAATCCACACGATAATTGGATATTGGAACAGGGAATAGAGGTTGTAGCAGGTTCTTTGGTACCTTCAGTGGTTCTCGGCTCCACGGTGGACTCCATCTATGATACAGGTGATACCATCGAGTTCATTGCACAGGTCAGCGCCACAGCTGCGAAACCACTGAACTATACCTGGTGGTTGGCAGGAATAATTCCCAAGGGAGAGGGTCGTATACTGAATCTTCCTGCCTCTAATCTGGGAATGGGGGATTGGAGCATGCACGTACAGGTAACCGATGCATTGGGTAATCAGGCTACTGCCAGCAAGTATGTTACCATCTATAATCGAACCAGCCTTGAGTCCTTACCGGTTGTTTCTGGTGAAGCATTGACAAGAACTCATGCTGCCCTCTATCATATAATCGACCTTCCTCGTCTGAATGTCAATTACAATTTACCCGAGAACCTCAGTCCACTGATGTTGTTTGAATTCGATGTGGTCAGTACTGATGCAGGTAATCCTGACCCCGGTCTGGATGGCATGGAATTGGACTTGAATTTCTCTTCAATAATTCCTGATTCTGTACCTATTGATTCACTGGTCATGTACAGACTGAATTCGATGAATGTTGGTCAATGGCAAGAGTTGTTGTTTCCTGACTCTTTCTTGGTCAACAATAATACCAGTTCAACTCTACAGATTTCAAATCGAATGATATTGTTATTGGCAGGTGTGCTACCACCTATCAACGTCTCTGCAGAACAGGTGGAGGTAGAGTTGCTACCAGGTGGATACACGAGAATCAATTTTGAACCAACTGGAGATCTGGACAATGTCTACTTCAGTGGCTGGAAGATATTGAAGAGAGTCAACAAAAACAACATCCCAATGCGCCATCCGATCGATGCTACAGTGGAACAGGAAACTGAGTACGAGGAATTGTATCATATTGAGACTATTGCTGCCCATAATATCTCATGGAATGATCCTGTTCCAATGGATGATGGTTTCTGTGCATCATATGCAATAGTGCCCATCGATAGACAAGGAATCACAGATTGGGAGAATGCCAATATCTCTGGTTGGAATGGCTCCGGTCTCCCACAGATGGTATGTGGTGATGCGATTCCACCAAGTTCAGGTGTATCTGGTTTCAGCGGTTCCTCATCGTTCACCAATGATACCGATTGTTTCAATTTCCATCATGATTGGGATATGTGTTACGTTGTCAATCTGACTTGGTCCTGGCCGGATTCAGATGTTTCTCGTTTCCACCTCTTCCGAACCGAGGCCGAACCAAATGCGACACTGAACCTTACCTATTTGGAACCGATAGCAACTGATCTGAGTGGTGTTAGTGGTGAAACTGGTTGGTGGAATGAAACTTCGAATGAGGGGATATTACCTCACCATGCCTACTACTATTTCCTAGCCCCTGTCGATGAGATTGGAAATGTCAATTTGATTCCAAATGATGTCAGTGGCTCATTCATCAAGGTCAAGGTCACTGAGAGATTCTGGGATTACAATCAGCATATCATCCCAGAACCCCCACCACCTGAAGAACCGCCGTATGGGGTCGAGTATCTTGGTGAACTGGAGGGTTGGGTCAATGATAGTCGCTTCCAGACTATTGGTGCAGCTACTCTTGTTGCATTCTGTATCAACCTCATTGCCTTGCCTCTGATTCTCAAGCAGAGGAAGGCTCTGAAGGTCAAGATGGCCGGTAAGAACAAGTGGGGAGATGGTGAAGAAGAACTTGAGGATGATCTTGCTTCATTCTTCTCTTGAATCTCTGAATCAATAACCGATGATTTGATGTTGACTATTTTGGTCGGCGTGCTGTTGCGGTGATCGCATAGCCTGGCCATTGCGCCGGATTGCTAATCCGGTGGGTCTACCCACGAGGGTTCGAATCCCTCTCACCGCGCCTGTTCTATAGCCATGGTTGTGCAGCGATGATGACAATTGAGATGAACATCAATGCCAGATATTTAAGACTGGCCATGAATGAATGGAATGCCTTTGGCAATCTCTGATTCTTGTCGAGTTCCTCATCAGCATCGATAGCGAAAACGGTGGAGGCATACCAAATCCCCAATCCTGCCACGATCATTGCATATGGCCAACCGATGCCATATTCTGACCAGTACAATGGAATCAAAGCAAGTCCAATCAACAGGATACAGTATATCTTCGATTCGAAAAGTGTTCTCTGTGCTCCCTTGGCATCCGGCATCATCGGCACACCAACCTTGCCATACTCACCATGTCGATACAATGCCAAGGCCCAGAAATGAGGAGGCGTCCACAGGAATATCAGCAGGAACAGCATCCATGGAATAGGAGAACCCAGAGCGAAGGGGTTGCTTCCAGTCAAGGTTCCTGCGGCTGCTGCTGCCCATCCAATCAATGGTGGAGTCGCTCCAGCGATTCCTCCAATGACAATGTTCTGTGGAGTTCTACGTTTCAGCCAGATGGTATAGATGAATACATAGAAGAGAACTGAGAATGCGGTCCAGAAACCTGCTTTCCAATGAACCTGCCATAACGCAGCAGTCCCCAGAACAGCGATGATGATGCCGAAGACCAAGGCATGTCTACCTGAGACCCATCCACTGGGAACAGGTCGTTTGTTGGTCCTTCTCATGCCTTTGTCAATATCTTCGTCATACCACATGTTGATGGAATTTGAACCTCCTGCTGAAAGAGTTCCTCCAATAACCACCCAGAAGCATGTGACAAGTGTATCTAACCAAGTTCTACCACCTCCCTCAATCACTCCCTTGCGGTCGAGCAGGTCATGGACCAAAATTGCACAGACTGCAGTCACCTGTAAGAGAACGATGACTCGTAATTTCATCAATTTCATCCAGATGATGAAAAGAGATGGGCGTTCATTGACTTCAGACATGATATCATTCCTCTTCTACAGTCATCGAAGGTTCCATGATAGCAACCCTGCATATCAGTACGGCAGTCATAATCGCAAGAAATGAAGATACACCAAAGAGCAGATGAAGAAGGGATAGCAATTCAATGAATCCTTCTGCTCCTGCTGTTATTATGTAGATTCCACCAATGAAAACGTTGAGCAGCCACAGGCCAGTGCTGGCCTCAACGAAGCGGGTCAGGATGTCTCCATTCTTTGAAGACCTGACCATCTCTCGCATGCGAACAGCACCCCACATCAAGGCACCTCCAACGACTAGAGCTCCCAGTCTGTGAATCATCTGGACAAGTTCACCCATCTGCGCAAGTTGAGGGAACCACGAATCTTGGCATTTCGGCCATCCACCTGCGAATCCAGTACTGCATCCCTTGTTGTATTCACCTCCAGCGGTCGAAGCCACCCAGGCGCCGAGTATCAGCAAGAACAATACTGAGCCAGCAAGATATCGCAGTCTAGGTAACACGGATAGGGCAAATTCGGCAGAGATATCGTTGATACGGTCCATACCACTGGTTCTGGCTCTCCACAACAACCATTGCCAGATGAATACAGAGATCCAACATACCGCCAATGTAAGATGCAGTGCGACGGACCAATCAGCGTTATCGAATTTCACGGTGACATACCCGGCAACGGCCTGAAGGATGAGCAGCACCCCCCCGGCAAAGGCGATTCCAAGCATGTCTTCGCCTAATTCTTCTCTTCTTCCACGCACGTGTAACCAATTCCATAGAACTGGGATGGCTACTATTCCAACCAATAGTCGATGCAACCATTCTGAGAAGATCTGTATTGTGGTGTATGTGTAGTCACTGTCGGTGCCATGTCGAGAATCAGCCTCATCAGGGTTTTCTTCCCACCATTGCAATTGTTCTTCAGCAGAGACGAAGGGGTGAACCTCACCGAAACAGGTAGGCCAATCAGGACAACTTTCTCCGGCGTCATTGATTCGTACGGAACCACCTATTATCAGAATGAGCAGACCTGTGAGCATCAGTGCAAGGGGTAGCCGAGACATCGGGTCACAGGTGCCAGTACCTCTCATCATCGCATCCTCCGAATGCCCATTCATCAACATATGCCAGCAACATTGACTTTGTAGGTGGGCGATGGGTTCAATAGAGGGCCGCTGGTCGGCGGGAATGCGTTCTGAGGACGTAGGTGAGTATCATGGTCGAGCCAGCACGCAAGCACACCCGCTTTGAAAGAGCACGTATCATTGGAGCCAGGGCTCTGCAGATCGGAATGGGTGCTCCTTTGAACGTTACAGAAGAAGAACTCAGAGAAGCCTTCAGGGCTGAATTGATTTCATTGTTCGGTGTCGATGAAGCAAATACACGCTTCGTTCTAGACCCATTGAAGATTGCTCTTTACGAATATGAAAACAATCTGATTCCAATCGATGTTGACCCCCATCTCAGCTGAGGCTCAATCATTTGTGAATCCGTAGAAGTCGGAATCCTTGACATCGTCCAGAGAGTCGCGTTTGACCAATATCGAGCGCACTTGCCAAAGGTCCGTGAATATTCGAGCCTTGGTGGTCGAGTCCAGATAATCGACTCCCGATGAACCGCCAGTGCCCACTCTTCGTCCAATCATTCTCTCGACCATGCGTACGTGGTGATGTCTGAACAGTAACAATTGCTGTTCGAGTTCAACGGTGGAATCAATCAGTGTTCTGGGCCATGCCAGAAGTGGTAACTCACGGTATGATTCGATGAACAGTAGTCCCGCTCTATGCCTACTTACCTTTCCTTCAGGGAGCAGATATTCTCTCGCTGCTGCCAGAGAAGCGGCAAATCTCTCTTTCACTGTTTCAATTCCGGGGGTTCCCATTGCTTGGTGTCGCTTCAGTGACTCAACATCATGGGCTTCCATCGATGACAAATGTCCTTCGATGAATCCTCTGACCACTTCTTCATCCCCTTCATCATCAGGTGAGGAACCGTGGATGGGAGTCCTCGCCAACCATCTTGTCAAGATTTGAGCCAATGTCTCTTCCTGTGAAGCCACTACCAATCTGTCCCATGCTTTTCTACCCTGTTCAGACTCACTTGCCAACTTCTCAAAATGTGCCAAAGGATTCATCCCTCCTGGGCGTTGAACATTGTCGAGACCAAGGATGATCTCCAGTTCTCTCATCTGGTAAGATTCGAATCCTGAGGCAGTCCCCAGTTCATCCCTGAAGGCGAGGAATCCCTGTGGGGTCAATGTCTCCATGACCTTCCATTGATTCTGCATCAGTTTCAATATCTCCGTGCTGCGGTCCAGATGGTGGACAATCAGTGGGATATGGGATTCAGGTACTGGCTCTAGAGCCAACAGTGAGCGAGCCTCAGAAAGTTGATTCAGAATCAATTTGAACCATAGTTCAAATGACTGGTGGACGATGATGAAATGTAGTTCATCAGCGCTGATTTCTCTCTCTCCTGCCCCCCCTCCATCCTGAAGTTCGAGCAATTCTGCTAGATACAGGTACTCGGAATAGGTGATTCGTTTCTCTCCCATGTCATTGCGCAGACTCAGGTTGCCCATGAGTCTTGCCACTCAAGAGAGAATCTGGTCCAAGCAACCCTTCTCAAGGGCTCTACGGATTGAACGCGCAATTCTTCTGCCTGTAGACATTCGCCATTCATTGATGTCTGAATATGGCGAGCCTCCAACAAAGGGGTTGGAGCCTGCAACAATACGAGCGCTGATTTCAAAGACCTTGAATTCAAGTTGGTCGGTGACAATTGTTTCTAGACAAAAGGCTCCTATCATCCCTCTTGCATCCTCTTCCAATTCAAATGAGGCGGCAACAGTTCCTTCTGCAAGTCGGAATGCCTCAGGCAACAGGCTCTCACGTAACACTACAGGTTGGTTACCTGTGACAACGAAAGAAGGCTCAAGTTCCATTTCTCTAAGGTCCCTCAGTGAACCCAGTTTGTAGAACTCGTCCACATTGCTCTCATCCCTTCTGTCCATGGACATCAGTTCAAGGCGTCCGAGGTTCTTGCCTGACAGTTTGCCTTTGCCCTGTACCTGAAACCCATCTTCAGCAGTAGGATCGAAGAAGAAATGCAGATAGTATCTACAACCAAGGACATATTCTTGAATGGTGAACTCCTCCTCTAACAGAGCGTTTCGTCTGAAATCTCTGTAATCTCTGGCGATGAAATATCCACGTCCACCCTTTGCTCCAGCGTATTTCACAATGACTGGGCCATCGATATCATGAGGGTCAACAACCAACTTTGGCATGGTGCAACCACCTGCTTCCAACCATTCTCTTTGCGCAGCGCGGCTTGATTCAAATTTGAGGATTCCTCGATTTCCGAATGTTGGGACCGCCAGGTTCCTGAAATTTTCAGCACCTAGATACTCAACCAAGGAACCGTGCGGGATGATGATGACGTTACGAGCCCGTAACCAATCAGCTTGATTCAATAATTCTCTGTAATCCTCCAGCATCAACCATTCATCAGGTTCTGCACCGGGGAACGCGCTGTAGTACCTGCGACGATTATCCCCAACCGCGATTCCGAGAGTCTTGAACCCTTCCTGCCTTGCTCCATGAAGAATCTGAAGAGAAGAATGGGAGGCGATGACCCCGATGGTGACAGCATCAGAATCATAGTCGGCGAGCCACTCTTGCAACTCACTGTGGGTTATTCCCATACGGGCGGCTCCCGTATTCGCTCTAATACAGTTGCGATGTCAAGCCTTGAAGGTTAATGTTACAACGCGATAATTCCTATCGCCGAATCACTCGATGGTGAACTCGCAAATCGTTGAGAGGTCATCATCTGAATTGATGTGTCCTTCCCATGCAGAAATGTTTCCAGCAATGTTTACAGCAACCAAGAAACGAGTGGGGTCCCTATTGCCAAAACCTCTGTTCTTCTTGAAGTGGTCAACGCTGACGACATACTTTCCTGCAGGTGGCCTTTCCTTCCAGATGATGTGCTCCACCGGCTTCTTGGAGGTGGTGCGTGAATTCATCGTATGAACCAGAATACCATTGCAGGAAGACATTCGGTTGTTCACATCAATATGATCTCCTTTTGCAGTGTCTACATGGATGTCAAGGTCGTTCTTGTTGTTCCACATCAATGAAACCTCGTGTTCGGCTCTTTCCACGCCTTCCCGTTGCAATCTACCATTCAGAGCCTCCAGAACATTCTCATTCACGGCTATCTGTTCGATCAAGATATGCGCTGAACTGACATATTCCAAAGTTGGTTGACTTTCTTCATCAGATGTAGCCGCTCCATCGTCTACCTCTGCTTCTTCAGTGGATTCCTCGACGAATTCCAAAGCCTCTTCCAAGGATTCTTCTAAAGTCTCATCAGGAACCATCTCGTTTTCCGAGAGTTTCGTCTTCGTCTCTTCAGCCCCTTCCAGAGCAGCGGCTAGCAATCCTTCCAATTCATCATCATCATCGAATGGGATGGTTTCCGTCATACTTTCATCGTCATCATCATGTTGCTCTCCAAATTCCATCAACAGGTCTTCGAAACTCTGCTCCTTTTCCGGCCCCTCTTCCGCTTCCTCATCCAATTCAACTTCCTCGATTGCGGGTTCTTCCATGAGTTCGGGTTGTGCCTGTGGAATCATTGTTCTCAGCGGTTCTTCAATCTCCTCTTCCGCTTCCTCATCCAATTCAACTTCCTCGATTGCAGGTTCTTCCATGAGT
>Ga0315334_10000719_pt1 | contig 20084 bp, 12 predicted proteins | sample M150034915metaG_FD_205555 | JGI IMG/M metagenome (GOLD analysis project Ga0315334, IMG submission 205555) | Ammonia-oxidizing marine archaeal communities from Monterey Bay, California, United States - M1 500m 34915 | ecosystem: Environmental > Aquatic > Marine > Intertidal zone | place: USA... | reverse complement strand
GTTGAACAGTGTCGAGAACTCGACTTTTCGGTCGGCTTCAAGGTCGATGAAGCAGAGATTGATGCCGACAATCATGGGGCCGAGCAGGAGTCCCATTGGCGCGAGTGATCCGAGGAACACACCGCAAAAAACGATTGCAAGGAAGAGCAGGTACTGGCCTTCGATCAGTGCGTAGGATCTCTTCAGGTAAATGATGGGACTGACGGTAATTTGACAATAGGCGCCGCCTTCCTGTGTGACGTTGTTGGTGGATTCGTAAGGATTTGTTTCCATGACTTGCCTGCTTGTAAGGGAGCTTGGGATTGGACGGTGTCAAGGGGCGTGAAATGAGAGAGGTAACGTGCCGAACGCTCTTAATTTGATTCGCTGGGGTTGGCGAAATATGTTTTCATGGTGTCACGTATCTGATCCGTCAACCACCGATCAGTGATGTTGCCGCCTGTGACAAGGAGTGAAAAATTGTCCGCAAGGATCTCTTCGGGGTGGATGATGTATCCCGTGTTTCTGCCAATCTGCCGGGCGAAGTCGGGATTCTGCGGTGAGTGATAGACGGGGCCTTGATCTCCGAGTTCAGGTCCCCAGCCGTCCGGTGTTGCGGTTACCTGCATGAGTTTGAAGGACAAATAGCCGAAAAGCCCCTTTTTGCTGTCTGCACGATAGTCGTGTCTTGCGATCAGCACAGGCGCTACGGTCACCGTCTGTTCGGGTGAGAGTTTTAATTGGATTACGTGTTCGATGATGGGGGCGTCGGGATTCGTGATTTTTAGATGTGCGATACTGGCGGGCAGCTGAATTGGGTTTGCCTTCTTGAAACCGATGAGCTCATAGAGTTGGTCGCGCAATTGTGGGTGTTGTCTGGAAATGACATGAAAGAGTTCGTGGGCGAGTAATCGTGTTGGCGGATTGCTTTTGGTGCCTGTTTCTTGCGGAGGCAGTATGATTTCGTTTCCTCGTGTGTAGGCGGCTCCAGCTTCCTCCCGGCCGGTTGTGTGGATCAGGCTGATGGGCGTCTTCAGTTTGATGCCCAGTGACATCAGCGGTTCATGGATTGCCTTGATGGCTGCCTCGACAGCGGCGGTTGGCTCGGGGGACCATGCTTGGGCCTGATCTGCCAGAAACTCGAGATGGGCCTTGGTGCCCGGGTCCTCTTGCACCCCCATTCGAACTTTTCGATCGAACGGGCTCAAGGCATTCGTGTAGACATCTTCTTGTCCAAGTAACGCTCGCGATGTCTCCACATCAGCGAACTGGAACTCAATTTTCGCGGGTATGGACGCGGGTGGAGCGGCGTCCACTGGTCCAAGCACAAGAGCGAAAATGATCACTTGAATTGGACTATATCGGAACATGAAATAACCTCAGCGATAGACGGGCAGATCGGAAGATGAGTGACAGTTAGACTCTGGGTGAATGGATAACTCTGAATCTTGAATTCGGATATCAGTCTAACTGAATCGATTACCGGCAGAATTGCTGGGACTCAGTTTAATGAGGCTGTGTCTGTATTCGCGAGCATTGAAGACTATTCGCGAGCATCGAGAACAGGGTGAAATCAAATGCTCAGTCACGATATCATCTTGGATTTTCAACGCACGCCTCATTGAATTATTTAGTCATGTCCGAAAAATCACGACATATTTTGCTTGAAGCATGCGTTTGCTCAGTGTCAGATGCAGTGTCTGCGGTCGAGCACGGAGCGGATCGGTTGGAGTTGAATGTTGCAATCGAACTGGGGGGATTAACTCCTACCGTTGGTTTGCTTCAGCAAGTGAAGGAAGCGGTGGACGTTCCAGTGTTGGCAATGGTTCGGCCCCGAGCTGGTGGATTCCAGTATTCAACGGGTGAGCAGCGGCTGATGCGTCGTGATGCACATGCATTGCTTAAAGATGGTGCTGACGGGATTGTCGTGGGTGCCATGACACAGTTGGGGACCGTTGATGTGCGGTTAATGCAAAACCTGAAAGAGGCCTGCGGCGAACGGGATTTGGTCTTTCACATGGCTTTCGATTTATTGCCTGACCGCGAGGCAGCGATCGAAGATTTGATTCGTTGTGGTGTCTGTCGCGTGCTAACCGCGGGAGGCTGTAAGACAGCAATGGAGGGTAGTGCTGCGATTTCGGAATTGCAAACACTTGCAAATGACCGACTCGAAATTTTGCCGGGCGGTGGCGTTACAGCAGAAAATGTCAGGTCACTGATCCAGCTGACCGGATGTCGTCAGGTACACGGGTCGTTCAAGGTGCTAAAGCAAGATCCAGCGGGACCGGTATGCTGTTCGACATATCCCGCGTTGAAGGTTGACCACATCAGAGCGGTGCGGAGTGAACTAGACCGGATGGCGAACGGGGAATCAGAGTGCGGCGTGTGAAGAGACTCATGCTATTGACAGGGGCGTAGCGAGGTTGGTGTGAAGATCGATCGCTGACCGCCAGCAAATGGGTTCGCCGTAGGATCAGAGGTTACTGGCGGTATGGACAGGGAAGCTTGGTTTTTGTCGTGAGTTGGGATTGGCTGGTGGGTTGGTCATGGGGCAAGCTAACGCATCGGGATTTGGTGATTCTCAGGGTTGAGTCAGCAGTAGAATTTCACGTGGCCGCGCGTGATTTGGGATAGACAGAGATTGCTGGAAAGGTCGTCTGCCGTTGGCGTGCTTGTTGAATGCAGTTATGGTGAGTGGAAGTGTGTTTTGCTTGTTTTCCTGACGCTTTCCCCGGTAAAGTCGTTGTTTGCTTCTTTCGTTTGGGCACCGCTTGATACTTGGATCACGCTCACAGCGTGTCTGGCTGCGGGTTCGTGCGCCATTCCAGGGTGCTATCTGTTTTTGCGCAAACAAAGCATGTTGGCGGATGCGCTCACACATGCAGCGTTACCAGGCGTTGTCGCTGCCTTTGTGACTGCCGGTTACTTGGAAGGGTTGGGTTGGATTGACGCCGAAAGTGGCTGGAGCGTGCGTCAGTTGTTGATGTTCGTGGGAGCAATGCTTGCAGGACTGTTGACTGCTTTTCTAACCGAATGGGTGACGCACAGCGGTTGGGTCCGGGGCGACGCAGCGCTCGGGGTCGTGTTCACGACTCTGTTTGCTGTTGGTTTGATCATGCTGCGGCAGTTTGCGGATAAGAGCGACTTGGATCTGGACTGCGTTTTGTATGGCCAATTGGAAACGGTTGGGCTGCGAGGAGGTTTTCCTGGTGAGGCGATTGCGAGCGGTTGTATGTTGACCGGAAACTTGTTGTTGGTTTTTATTCTGTTCAAAGAATTGATGATCACGACCTTTGATCCGGAGTTGGCGCGTTCCCATGGGTTTCGGCCCAGATTGATGCACTACGGATTGATGGCGTTCACGACAGCAACCGTTGTGACGGCTTTCGAAGTGGTTGGCAGCATTTTGGTGATTGGAATGTTGGTAATTCCCCCTTCTACGGCATTTTTTGTGACACGACGACTCAAGCCTATGATTGTAGTCTCAGTGCTGTCGGCTATGTCAGCATCAGTGTTGGGACACATTGCGGCCAATACATTGCCCGGTCCAATCACTTCTGCCCTGGGTTTGCAAGGGCCCGAGAGTGTGCGCACGTCAGGTGCCATTGTGGTAGTGGCAGCGGGGCAGTTGTTGGTGGCCGTCTTGTTTGGAACGGAACGGGGTGTTGTGGTAGACCGTTTGCGGCGTCGCAGGATAATTGTTGATGCCCGGTCCCAGTGAGCTTGATTGTATAGGTGGACAGGATAGATATGGGTTGTTTGAGGGTTGCTGGAACGTTCGTTCTTTTTTTCGCGGCTGATTGTGTCGCGGAAGACTGGCCTTGTTATCGAGGTCCGAACAATAACGGTGTGTCCAACGAAACGCATTGGAATTCAGTATGGCCGCCCGAGGGTCCGCCTGTTGCTTGGCGATTCAACGTTGGCACTGGCTATGCTTCCGTCGTGGTCAGTGATGGCAAACTTTATACGGTTGGAAATTCAGAGGACGTCGACAACGTCTTTTGCCTTGATGCAGCGACTGGAAAACTGCTTTGGAAACGTTCGTACGCAAGTCCTGTTGATCCAAACGAGTTCGATGGTGGGCCGACGTCTACGCCGACGGTTCGCGGCGGAAGCGTTTTTACACTTAGTCGGACTGGCGATCTGTTTCGGCTTGATGCGATGACTGGTGAGGTGAATTGGACAGTTAATGTTCCTGAGATGACTTCGATTCGTATTCCCGGTTGGGGGTTTTCTGGTTCTCCGTGGGTGACTGATAGCGCCGTGATCGTTAACGTGGGCGACGCGGGTGTTGGGCTGTCCATCGATGACGGTTCTGTTCTCTGGGCATCGGCCGATAAGGACTCAGGGTATTCATCGTTTGTACCGTTGGATCAGGACTCTGAAGAACGGTTGGTGTTTGGATCCGCTCGTTCGTATGTCTGCATCGACTCGCGAACAGGAAAAGAGCAATGGCGGCAGCGTTGGTTGACGACCTTTGGTTGCAACGCTACTGATCCAGTGATCGTTGATGGTCAGGTGTTTCTGTCCTCAGGTTACAACCGCGGATCGGCGCTTTTGGATGTGGCCAGCGGGAAGCCGCAGGTGGTCTGGAAGCACAAAGACTTTCAAACCCAATTAGTGAGCAGCGTTCTGTGCAGTGGCAGGTTGTACGGAGCGAACGGTTCAGTGGCTGAAGGGGCAAGTTTGGCTTGCCTCGGTCTTCCCGATGGAGAATTGCTATGGGATGCTGAGCAGTTCAAGATAGGCGGCTTAATTGCCGCAGGGGATCGATTGATCACCATGTCTGACGACGGTGTCTTGCGGGTGGTTGAGCCAGAAAACGCAGGTCCCGTGATCCGCAGTGAGTTTCGAGTTTTCGACGAGCAGTGTTGGACAATGCCCGTACTTTGTAACGGTCGAATTTATTGCCGCGGGGCCGGCGGATCTTTGGTGTGCGTGGATGTTCAGGTTCTTCAGTGACATTCCGAGCAATGCTTCACGGTAGTGCGGACCCAATCATGGGGCGGGCGTCTATAATGACGACTGTTCCTTTTCATCAGGATAATTTTCATGACAATGAAGCGAAGACAGTTCATCCAGTCGGCAGCAGTGGCAGGTGCGTTTGTCAGTGCTCCTATGATTCATGCGCAAAAGAACAAAGCGAAAAAATATCGCACCGCGTTGATAGGCTCGGGTTGGTGGGGAATGAACATCCTCAAAGAGGCAATGGCCGCGGGGAATGTTAAAGTCGTGGCGGTTTGCGATGTCGATAGCGACAAGCTTGAACTGGCTGCAGAGGAAGTCGAAGATTTATCGGGTGATATTCCACGCACGTATGGTGACTTTCGGGAGTTGCTGGACAAGGAAGACGTCGAAATCGCGATAGTTGCGACACCTGATCACTGGCATGCGTTGAACACAATTGCTGCGATTGATGCGGGAGCACATATCTTTGTGGAAAAGCCTACCGGGCATACGATCGCGGAAAGTCGGGCGATGTTGGAAGCCGCACGCGCCAACGACAGGGTGGTTCAGGTTGGAATGCACCGCCGCATCGGGCCACATTACGTATCGGGAATGAAGTTTCTGAAAGATGGTGGTGCCGGCGATATCGGTATGGTCAAGGCGTTTGTGCACAATCGCGGCGGTCAAGAACTGCCGACGCCGAATAGTGCTCCTCCGGAGCAGCTGGATTGGGAAATGTATTGTGGGCCGGCTCCGATGCGGCCGTTCAACCGAAAGATACATCCCGGTGGGTTTCGCCATTTTCTCGACTTTGCTAACGGAACGCTCGGCGACTGGGGTGTGCACTGGCTCGATCAGATTTTGTGGTGGACTGATGAAAAGTATCCAACGCAGGTACATTCCGTTGGGGGACGGCCTGTCAAAGGTCCTGTTGTTCTGACTGACACGCATCAAACGACCGACGCGCCCGATCACCAAGTCGCGACGTATCAGTTTGAGTCGTTCACGGCTTACTGGGAACACCGTCGGTTTGCGGGAACTGGCCCCCAGAAATCATCGGTGGGGTGCCATTTCTACGGAACGAAGGGGACCTTCCACATGGGCTGGCGAGATGGCTGGACGTTCTACCCCGCGGATTCAAAGAAGGCACCGATCCACGAGGATGCACAACACAAGGAACCTGATGGTCACAGTATCGGTCTGCTCTGGGCTGATTTCGTCAAGGCTATTGAGCAGGGTGGTCGACCAACTTGCGATGTTCAGATCGGGCATGATGCCACGAACTTGAGTTTGTTGGGAATGCTCTCAATGAAATTGGGGCGGAGTGTGCAATGGGACGGTGAAAAAGAACTAGTCGTTGGCGATGATGAAGCGAACGCATTGCTGCGTCGTCCTTATCACAATGGCTGGCAGTATCCCGGCATGACGAACTCATGATCAGTGATTTGCGTTTTACCGCTGGGTAGCCGATCTGCGATTAGATGGCCAATCTGCGATTAGATGGCTGGAACCGTATCGTTATCATTCGTGTGCGATGATGGCCCGTCTTGGTCGGGGGCTTCGGATTCCCGTTCGTTCAGCGGCGGATTGATCATACTGGCATCGCGGTCCGCCAGTTCGTGATTCAGAATTTCCAACAGTGTTTGCATGAATACCACAACCATCGGGCCAATCAGAATTCCGATGGGACCAAACACTTTGACGCCGCCAAGAACGCTCAGTAACGCGAACAATGGATGCATCGTTGAACGCCCATGCAAGACGTACATCTTGATTACGTTATCAATGGATGATACGACGCCGGCCCCGTAGATCAGCAGGAACACCGCGGCGTACCATCGTTGTTCAACAGCCCCCAGATAAATCAAGCAGGGGATCCAGACAGAGGCTGCACCCAGGAAGGGAACCAGCGCCATCAGACTGGTGATCAGAAACAGAAAGATGATCGAGTTGAATCCGAGTATCCAGAACGCGATGGCGGCCAGTACCCCCTGGGCAAGTGCACTGGAAACACTTGCCAACACGACCGCTCGGCTGGTTCTGTCAAATTCCAGTAGCAAACGGGCTTCGTAATTGTCATCCAGAGGGCTCAATCGCATCAGGGTGCGGATCATTGTTGCGCCGTCGAGAAGGAAAAAATAGATTGCGATGACAAGGACCAACGAGCCAATCAGGGATTGCAGCAAGAAGCCACCCGTCGCGCTGGTCAACGATACGAATCTGGGTTGTAGTACTTCGCGGCTACGGTTCAGAAGATCCTTGAAGGACTCTGTGCTTGGGTTGGCCAATAAGCGGACTTGGCTGCGAAACGTTCCGCCCAGCAGGATTCGCATCCAGGATCGAATGGCGGCTGATGCGATCACGCTCTGTCGGTGGAATTGTTCTTCGTCACTCAGCTTTCCAATCAGTTCATCGGATTTTGGATCGGGACCGCTCTCGCTATGCAGATTGACGGATTCGCGAAATTCAAGCAGCCTTTGCTCGGCTATTCCGGCGGCTTCGTCAGCAGTTGCCGGCCCAGGTACTTTGGTTTGCAAGTAACGAACCAGCGTCAGAGCCTCAGTGATATTTGCTACGACCAGTTCCTTTACTATCTTGGAATCGGTTCCAAGCAGGGGAGTACCTTCGACGCTAGGCCGTTCGGGTTCATCCAAGTTGTCAGAGAGAACATCCAGTCGGCGGAACTGTTCGGGATAGGGGAGAGAAATCCCCAGTTGTTCCCGACCACGGTCCAAAGCGGATGACAGGTCCTTGAAGTTGACGTGACTCACCATCGCGGTGAATTGACTAGCTGCAATGGAAAGCAGCAGAAACACCGGCAACAATACGATACCCATGATCAACAAGGTGGTTGTCATGGACGCGATTTGCCGACGATTCCCTAGCCGAGTCAAAAGTTTTAAATGGACCGGGCGAAAGATCACCACCAGCAGAGCTGCCAAAAAGAGTGGCACAAAGAAACTCGCCATGACTTTGTAAAAGAGAGCACCGACCGCTATGATCCCGAGTATCAGCATGGCAACGGAAAGGATTCGCGACAGGGATGGCAGGGGCGGTAGCACAGGCCCGGCGGCCGGCAGCGTTGTGTCGGTGCTGCTGGCCAACTTTGCCTGATCCGTACCGGGGCCGCCGATTGTTGTGTCTCCGCCACTTTTCGCGGCTGATGAGTTTGGTTTAGCGGGGCTGTTTCCAGAGGGTTGCGTTTTCTTCTGGTTTTTGCGTTTCGGCATCTGGGTGGGACTCGGAAAAAAAGATCAAGATGATGAACGTGATGATCAGGTTTATAGTGTCGCACAACCCGAAGCTAGTGCCAGAGTGCCGCAGGCGAATTCTGGATGATCTGGCGTTGAAAACCGGGCTTGATGCTCAATTCAACCACCTACGCAACTGAGGATAGCGGGTTGAGTCAGAAAGAAGATGGATCAAAGACGCCGACACCCGGTGTGGGGTGGAGGCTCCATTTTATTCGCATCGCCAAATGGATGATCGCAGTGATCGTCGTGGTTGGCTTGGGGTACGCCGGGCGTTCTGCTCTAACGCAGTGGCGCCAAGAACAACGGAAGGTCCAGTCTGAAATCGACGAAATCGATGCGCAGTTGAGCCGGGTCAACAACAGTGATCGAATCGAACTGCTGGAACAACGCGATGCAATGGCGGCATCATTGCCCAGTTGGCGTACCATTCGGTGGGGACGCTGTGTTGGGGCGGGCGTACTCTATGCGCTGGGGTTAATTCCCTCCGGGTTCCTGCTGCGCCGTGCATTGGTTTCGCTTGGTCAGCGTCCGAGGTTGATGACGGTGATCGCAGCGCAGTTGCTAGGGCATATCGGTAAATACGTTCCTGGCAAGGCGATGGTGATCGTGATCCGCGCGGGTGTGTTGGCCCGGGATGGGGTGAAACCCGTGCAGGCGACCATGAGTGTTTTTCTGGAAACGTTCCTGATGATGGCCGTGGGTGGAACGGTAGCCGGGATCGTCGTGCTTTGGCTCCCAGTACCTCGATGGATTGCGATGATGGCCGTCAGTATTTCAGTCTTAGCCAGTGTGCCAACCTTGCCGCCGATGTTAAGAATTGTTGCGGCTCGGCTCACAAAGACCGACACCGAGGCAAGTGATGCCGACATTGGCTGGGGGTTGTTCGCGTCGGGGTGGGCGTGGTCAACACTGTCATGGCTATTGATCGGTGCATCCTTCACGCTACTGGTGACCGCAATCCCCAGTGTTCAGCCGCTGCCGGAGATGATGGAACTGTATCTCGTCTGCACTGCAGCGATCAGCTTGGCCGTGGTGATCGGCTTTGCTTCGCTGTTGCCCGGTGGGGCAGGCATCCGTGAATTGGTGGTCACCACCGTTTTGGCAGTTGCTTTAGGGGCGACGCATGCGATTCTGGCAGCAATCGCTGCCAGAATCCTGTTTGTTGTAGTCGAGGGCTGCGTGGCGTTAAGTTCATTTCTCTGGCTTAAATTTGGGATTCAAGAGGCCATGACGGATCGTTAAACAGAGCGAACATGACGCTGCTTTTTCAAGTCAGCAGCGGACTCGGTGAGAAAGTGACGAGGAGACGCCGTGGTACAGCGATGAGAGAGTCCTGAGTTGATTTGACCCTGTTAGTCGGTCTCGATTTGAGCCAACGGCTCGACAAGACTACAAGTAAATTGGCTTCTGGAAAATGGGCTCTACCGCAATTTTTGGGTTCGACATGTTCGTGGATCATTTGCCTGTTACCGCATGAGTACGGGGGTGAGTTTACGAGGTCCGCTCGTGGCTAGGCTGTTAGGTTGTTGAGGCATCGTTGAGAGGGCGTGATTGCTAGGGTATCGCGACTACCCTAGAATGCCGCTGTGTGTTTCCCGCCGCGGCACAAGCTCATTTCCAGCCAACCCACAGACTTCACTTTGATAGCTGCAATCAGATCCTTTTCACCGGCGTTCATGCTCTTGGCGTTGACGGTGGCGTTGACTTGGACGCATGGGTGGGGGCCGAGGGCTGCTAACTCACAAGAGGCCGACCCCACCTCTGGCGTCAAGGCATCTCCGCCAGAACCAACGCTGACCGTGACACCCTCAGGCGTGTCGCGAAATGTTGCTGGCCGATGGTCAACGGTGGGCGTCAATGGGCTGAATAAGACTGCTGAAGACGCTGAGGAAATCAGCATTGTTACGGTGGGTGATGACACTGACTTGCAATATGCAAGACGGCTTTGGGTTCCCGCGATGTCCCGCCGCCAGTCATGGTTACCGCTGCAGATTTCATCCGACATCTTCCCGGATGATCTTCAGGTCGAGATGACCATGATGCAGTTGACGGAAACAGCCAATGGAGAAGAGTTCAAAGCGAATGAAGTCGGGATGCCCAAGGGCAAGCGTTCCCTGCTGATGTCGCATGACTCGTTTCGTACCGGGATATTGTTGTCACCCCGTGTTCAGTCATTTGAGGGTAACTATAAGGCGGGCGTGATTCGAAAAATGCTTTACGCTGCATCTGACACACGAATAGCTGGGGGACAAGATCTTGGCATGATCGATCTGACTGGCGGGTTTATTCCTCCAACATCCAAACCGCTGGATGCACTCGATCAGATCGTGGTTGCCAACGATGGTATTCTCGCTGACACCGTGGGCGTGCAGCGGATTCGTACATGGCTGAATTCAGGTGGGCGGCTCTGGGTGATGGTAGATCAGATGACACCGGAATCGGTTCAGAAGCTGATCGGAGATGCGGCCTGCTACAGCATCATTGACAAAGTTGAGTTGAATGAATATCAGATTCGTGTTCGCGCTCTCCATTCGTCGAGTAGTGATGGTTTTACCGAGATGAGCTTCGAGAATCCGATTCCCTTTGCCCGGGTGGTAGTTGATACCAATGATGTGGTCTGCGATATCGAGGGATGGCCCGTCGCGTTCTGGAAGCAGGTTGGGAAGGGTGAGGTGCTGTTCACTACGCTGGGTGCGCGTGGTTGGCTGATCAATGGCGAAATGTCGCCAGCCCTACAGACCGTTGCGAATCGTTTCTTTGTGACCAAGCTGGAGGAACCGCGGCATGTCGCCGAGATCTCTCAAGTACTGAATAGCGAAATTGGATACACGATCCCCAGTCGAAGCTCCGTTGCCTGGGTACTAACCGTACAAATGTTGGCGGTTTTACTGGGGGGTCTGTGGTTGGCTCGGATCAAGAAACTACAGCATCTGGCTGTGCTGGTTCCCGTCTCAACACTGTTGGCAACGGCCACCTTGGTATCGATGGGGAAATTGAATACCTCGCAAGTTCCATCGACCATTGCCACTGGCCAAATTGTGCGAACGACGCCTGGCAGCGCAAATGCTGGGGTCAATTCCGTTTCCGCCGTTTACAGCCAGGAGCAGCGAGAATTGGCGATCGTTTCCTCTGGTAACAGCACCACACATTTGGTGTCCGAGAGTGTTGGTGGAGCGGCGACCCGCATTGTCTGGGACGACACAGGCGGCTCACGTTGGTACTTTGTCAACCAACCCCCGGGGGTGGTTCGGCATGTCGAGACCGAAGCAGTGGTTCCACTTCCAGTTCCGTGGAACGCTATTGGGAAATTCACACCCGAAGGATTTGAGGTGCGAACCGAGGGGATTGATGCTGCTGCCTGTGAAGACTTGGTGGTGTGCGCTGTGGCGGCACCCAGTTTGTCTCTTGGACAGGTAGATTTACCCTCAGCAACCTATCGGGGCAAGGAGTTGTTACCGCCCGATCGATTCATGGACGACAGCCTTTTGTCCGAGGTAAAGCAAATGCGGCAAGAATTACTTCGCGAACTTACACGCCCGCTAAGCAATTTCCTGACGCCTGAACCTGTCTTGATGACTTGGACGAAACCGGTTGATGCAGGGGTTCAGTTTGGGGATGGGTACAAGCATGTTGGCTGGGCACTGGTGTCCATGCCAGTTCGATACGAGCGGACACCTTCAGCGACGAATTTCAAGGTTCCTGCCACCTTTGTTCGTCAAGGTCCATTGCTCGGACAAGTCGGTTCGATGTTTTTCAACGCCGCTACGGGAAAATGGCTTGCTGGTCTTTTAAAACCAGGGCAGGCCGAAGTTCGCTGCTCTGTTCCGCAGTCAGTCATGCCATGCGATTTGAAAAGGGTAAACGTCGATCTTAAAATGAACGCACCGGGCAGGACCGTCTTCATCAAGGGTTTTGTGAATGGAAAATTCAAAACATTGCGAGAACTGGTCAGCCCCATTGAGAGGATTCAGTTTTCGATTGAAGACACCGAGGCGCTGCAGTTGGATGCGGAAGGTGGCTTGCGAATCGCTATTGAGGTTTCAGAATCCGATGAGCAAATTGCGGTGGCCAAGGTGGCCAAGGTGGCCAAGGATGCCATGGACGACAAAAGGGTTACTGATACGGCCCCAATCCGAAAAACGTGGGGAATTGATTATCTGCGGGTCGGGCTGGAAGGCACCGCGAAGTGAACGACATACATACGACCGGCAAACGGTAACGGAGAAGTAAGTGGGTGTTAGCAACGCGGTCATTCAAATTGATCAATTATCGAAACAATACGGTGAATTCACCGCATTGGATTCACTGTCCATGCAAGTCGAGAAAGGCCAGATTCTGGGCTTCATTGGACCCAATGGCGCAGGGAAAACGACCACCATTCGCATCCTTGTTGGACTGCTGAAGCCAAGCGGCGGCACGGCCAGCATCGCTGGTGCCAACTGCTTGACGGAATCCCGCAAGATTAAACGGTTGGTCGGTTACATGCCCGATGAGTTTGGCAAGTACAACAACATGCGAGTTAACGAGTACTTGGACTTCTTTGGTGCGGTGTACGGGATCTCACGTAAGCCACGAATGAAACGGATCGATGAAGTACTTGAAGTCGCTGGCGCCACCTACATGAAGGATCTCTTCGTGGATGCCTTGAGTCGCGGCATGCAGCAGCGTGTTGGATTGGCAAGGACTCTGATGCACGACCCTGAGGTTCTGGTTCTTGATGAACCCGCGAACGGTTTGGATCCACAGGCGCGAATTGACATGCGAACGCTGTTGCTGCAACTTAGTGAGATGGGCAAGACACTGATTGTTACCAGTCACATCCTTCCTGAATTGGCTCGCGTGTGTGATGTCGTCGCTATGATTACCAAAGGAAAACTCAGAGCGTTTGGGACCGTCGACAGCATCATGCAGGACATTCAGCAGCGTCGAACATTTGAGATTCAACTGCTAAATCGTGATCGGGTGAAATCCGTCACAGCAACCGTGCAAGGCTGGCTTGATGGACAGGCGGAACGCGAAAAGGGAGGCACTGGACAGGCGACCAGCGCAGAGGCCGAGCAGATGGTGCGATTTTCCACCAGTCTGGCTGATGATGATGTCGCTCCTTTGTTGGCGCAGTTGGTGCAGCAAGGCGAACCTGTGTCGCAGTTTCGGGAAGTTGCGACTGACCTTGAAGACGCGTTTTTGCACGTTGCGAATGAAGAGTCGGCAGCGACGCCCAGTGTTGAGTCTGCGGAGGTTACCGCATCATGAACCCAGTGATTCGTCGCGAATTTGTCGGTATTCTTCGATCGCCCAGAGCGTTTGGGATGCTCGTCTGCCTGACAGTTGTATTCTCGCTGGCCGTGTTGATGAGGTGGCCGTCGGATGCATCGGTAGATCTGTCAGGAGTGCAATCCTTACAGGTCTTCCGGATCTTTGCCTACGGATTGATGGCGGGCGTGATTTTTCTTGTGCCTGCGTTTCCAGCGACCTCGCTGGTGAACGAAAAGACGAGTGGCACCTTGGCTCTGTTACTGAATTCACCACTCAGTGGCTTGTCGATCTATATCGGGAAGATTTCTGGCGTTCTGTTGTTCAGCCTATTGGTTCTCACCTGCAGTTTACCGGCGTCTGCGGCGTGCTATGCGATGGGAGGAATCGATGGTGTCCAATTCCTGCTGTTGTACTTAGTGCTCAGTTTGTTGGCGCTGCAGTACGCGACGCTGGGGATGCTGATTAGCAGTTATGTTCAGTCGAGTGATGCTGCGGTACGAATCACGTACACGACCGTGCTCGGGCTTTTGTTTCTGACGCTGTTGCCTCATGCCTTCTTTCGGGGTACCGGAGTCGGGGGGGATTTCGCGGTCATGGTCGGGACATGGTTGAGGAATGTTTCGCCATTACCTGCTGTCATGGAAATTCTCGGCCAAGCAGATGTCGCTTCCTACGGATTGAAGTCCTTGCCCAGCGTGGGTGGCTTCATTGTGCTGACTGTGGCGAGTGCATTTGGTTTTGCAATCTGGTGTGTTTTGCGGCTCAATCATCGGATTTTTGACAGGGCGCGGTCCAAAGGCGTGATCACGAACGATAGGAATCGGATGTCCAGAGTGTTGCGACGCTTGATGTACGTGGTTGATCCCCAGCGCCGCAAAGGTGGGATTCCCTGGTATCTGAACCCGGTCATGGTGAAGGAATTCCGTTGTCGGCGGTTCGGTCGATCGCAATGGTTGCTGAGGTTGGTGTCAGTTTGTGCCGTTGTTTCAATGGTCCTGACATACATGGCAGCAGCCAGCGTGACGTCTTGGGGTGTCGAAACAATTGGTGCTTTGTTGGTGTTGCTGCAGGTATTGCTAGTGGTTGTACTGGCACCGAGTTTGGCATCTGGCCTGGTCAGCGGAGAACGTGACAGCGGTGGGTGGGAACTGCTTCGGATGACGCCGATTTCATCCTTTCGGTTGATTTTCGGCAAGTTGATGAGTGTCGTTTGGACACTCGTATTGGTGCTGATGGCGACCTTGCCCGGTTATGTAATGATGGTGCTGATTGCCCCTGAAATGACCCTCCAGGTGCAGCAGGTTTTGGTCTGTCTACTGTGGATTTCGATTTATGCTTTGGCTATCAGTTCTGCCGTCGGTAGTTTATTCAAGTCGACGGCTGTCTCGACGTCGGTCACTTACGTCGTTGTGATTGGGATCTTTCTGTTTCCGATTTTGGTTTGGCTCGGGCGGGATGCGCCATTCGGATTTTCGACCGTTGAGACCGTGTTATTGACAACTCCCGTTGGTGCCGCCTTGAGCGTGATACAGGCACCTGGTTTTGAAGCGTACGAGCTGCTGCCTCTATCCTGGTGGATCGCTGGTACCCTCTCGTTCATCATGTTTCTCGTTCTAGGGGTGCAAGTGTGGCGACTCTCTCGCGCGGTTTGAAAATGTTACGACTGATGGTTGCTGGACTGATGTTGCTGGCTGCGGGGACGCTTCATGTTGCTGTCGCTGCGGAGGGCGACCCCGGGGACGAAGTGCCGGGAAGGTTTCAGGAATACGACCTGCTGATGAAAGTGCGTCCAGATTTGGCGTTAATCGACGGCGACGAAGGAAGGTTCCCTGTCGGTTTAAAGGAACTTTGGTTGAGAGCGTTGAAACGTCCCGGTCCGGAACTGCAACGACTCGTCATTGATACGATGGCAATGGCTTACGAAGAGAACTTGCAGGGCCTTGAAATTGCGGTCGGTGAGCTTGCGAAACTGGCTTCGGCTGACGATCAGGATTTGGATGTGCTGCGTGCAACCGTCCAAACGCTGATTTTGCTTGACCAACGTGAGCACGAGGAATTGTTCGCCAAGTTGGCGGTCGTAAAGGGGCGTGCGATTTCTGAAATCGTTGAACCTGCTTTGACGGCATGGGGATCCACTGTCATGCAGCAAGATTGGGTGGATAGGGTTGAGGAACAGTCAGCCAGCGCCAGTCAGATGATTCTGGCCATGAAGGGGATTGCCGCCATCAAAGCAACTAAGCCGAAAAATGCTCTCCAAAGGTTGACACGCAATGCCAGTGCATTGAGGCAATTGCGCATGACCGCTGCACGAACCTTGGGGAAAGTTGATCCCAGCGGGCAGGTTCAACTCGCGACAGATATTCTGGCTGAAAAATCACGGCCGCAGGCTCTTAACGCCCTGCTGGCGCTGGCAGCGATCGAATCAGATGATTCGGAGAATTCAATCGCTGTATTGAACGGTTTGGTCAACAACGACAACAGTGCCGTGCAATCTGAAGCGTTGCGGCATTTGTACCGGATTGACTACCAATTGGTTGAACCATTCGTAGATCAGTTGATCGGGAGTCGTGATGCTAACGTACGCTGGTGGTGTGCGAAAACTATTGTGGATGGGCAGGATAGCAAACGGGTCGCCATGCTTGCCAGTTTACTGGACGATCTGAATCCTACCTTGAGGCGTTTCGCCGGCAGTTCGCTGGTTCAGTTCTGCGACTCGGCGGATCTCAAACCCATCGTCATTAAGGAAGTTCAGAACGTTCTTGCCAAAAACGGTTGGCGCGGTTGCGAGCAAGCCTGTGTCGTGTTGGCGAAACTGGATCACGAACCAAGCGCTCAACGTATGGTTGAGTTGTTGGGGTATCCGCGGGGCGATGTCCAAGTCGCCGCTGCGTGGGGTTTAACCCAATTGCGGGTGGCTGAGGTTTTGCCAGATATGTTGGATCATGCGGAAAGCATTTACCAAGGACTTTCTTCAAAGCAACTGAATGCCAGAATGCCGGGTGTCACCTTGCATCTTGCCCACATTTACCTCGCCTTTGGCGACCAAGCGTACACACCCTCTGAACCGCTATTACGTAAGATGATTAAGAAGAGCGACGAGTATGGTCAGTTTGCACGCCCCGCTGCGATCTGGGCACTCGGGATTTTTCACGAAGGAGATTCCGATTCTGATTTGGTACCGCTTCTGACTGAGCGTCTGCTTGATGATGCGGGAGAATTTCCAGAGATGTTTTTTGTGCGGGTGATGTCAGCGGTGTCATTGGGTCGCATGAAGGCGACTACCGTTTTGGACGAAATTCAAGGCTACGTTGATCGCGGGGATTTGGTGGGTAGTGCTGCACGTTGGGCTGTAGAGCAGATCACGGGCACGCCCGTTCCCGTTCCAACTATGAGGCGAACGACAAACACGAAGGACCAGTGGTTTTTGACTCCCTTGCCAGCCGATCCGATGTAGCTTGTTGGCTGTAGTGCTTCGTTTGCGTTTTCGTACGCTATCGCATCTGGCTGCGAAAATGCACTGAGTTGATCCGCATTCCGTTGTCAGTTCGAGTGTTCGTTGACGCTTAGGGTGTCGGTTGCTCAACCACCTGGCTGGAACTTTGCAGGTAGGCAAACAATTCGAGGACTTCCTGGCTGGATAAGTCCTTGAGCAGCCCTTCGGGCATCAGGGACGTCTGCTTCTGTTTCTTCGTTTCGATCTCGCTGACATCCAGAGTGACAATGTCGGTTGCGGTTTGCACTGTCACGGTGCTTGTGTCCTCGCGGACAGGCACACCGGAGATGACACGCCCGTCGTTTAATAGAAACAGCGATTGCCTCATGCCCAGAGGGACAATGCGACTGGGGTCGATGATGTTATCCAACAGGTAATCGACGCTATCCCGGTTTGATCCCGTTAGGTCGGGGCCCACCTTACTACCTTTGCCAAACATGATATGACAGTTGCCGCAGAGTTTGGTAAACGTTTTGCGTCCATTGCTCATGTTGGCTTCCAGCAACGATTCTGGCTTGAGACTCGTGCGGTATTGAGCAATGGTATTCTGTTTGCTAGCGGTGGATGCCTGGATTGTACCCCAGTGGTTTTCCAGTAAAGTCTGGAGTTTTGGATCGCCCAGATTTGCAATTCGACTGGCGGTGGACGCCGGGATGTCGGCAGCCGTAATGGATCCGTCTGCCAATGCCTCTAGAAGGATGGTGGCGTAGGACGCTCGAGATGCGAGCGTTTCAATGATGGCAGGCCGGTGATCATGCTTTGCATTGGCGAACATGCTCATGAGCTGTTTGGGAACCGTTGGTGATTCGTATAACGCTAGACCACGGATTGCTGCTGCCCCGACCACTTTGTCGGATTTCAATGCGAGCAACGATGACAGAAGGCCATCGGGGCCGGCATCCAGGACCACTTTCAAGGCTTGCTGTCTTGCGGTTGGATCAGCTGATTTGTTTCGTGCGATCTTAAGCAGCGAATTGATGGTGCGGCCATCTCCAAGTACGACGAGAATCTCTTCTGCCAGCGTTTTCAGTTGGCCGTTCGATGACTTAACAAATTGCTGGACAGCTATCCGCCACTCGGGCACCGAGGCTATCTTGCGGCGTCCTCGCAGGGCCGCGGCTATCCCCTGCAGGTAGTCGGCTGCCTGGGTATCGGACGCCTGATGAGCTACCGCCAGCAGTCGCGTGACGACGGTAGGATTAGCGTCAATTTGACTTGTCAGCCGTCTGGCAATGTGCCTTCTGATGAGTGGAAACACAGTGTCTTGCGCGAGGGCGAGAGCGTTATCAGGATCGATCGCAACTGCTGGTTCAATCCCATACCAAAGCATGAGTGGCTGGACACGATCACCAACGTCAGCGGCGCATCTGGTGAGCGGTCGAGCCATTTGCCAGCGTTGCGACGGTGGCAGTCGTTGCATCGCAGACGCCAGATACAACCGGACCAGGCCAGATTGTTCACTTTGGGCCAAACGTGCCAATCCTTCGATCACGCGAGTCGAGGGAGTTCCTTCGTCCACCAGAAATCGACTCGCCCAAATGCGTATGTGTTCGTTCGGATGCTCAAGTTGTTGCAGAAGCCATGACTCCGGGGCGGCATTAACGCAATACAGGCACCACATTGCACGCAGCTTTCTTGTGATGTCCGGGTGGGTCGAAAATATTTGTTGAAGGCTCTGTACCTGTGGCGCGAGGTCTCGTCCGGCGAATGCCAGTTCTTGAAGTTTACGGCGTGCGTGACGGACGAACCAGTCATTGGGATGCAGTTGCATCTGCACGAGACGCTCGGGTGACGTGGTTGCGAGGTTGAGTTCCGTTTCGGTCTTTTGTTCTGGTTTGCCTGCGAAGCTGATTTTGTAGATGCGGCCGCTCGTGCGGTGCACACCGTCTCGATCGTGGCATTCGCCCAGATCAGACCAGTCTGTGATGTAAACGTTGCCATCGGGTCCATATTCAAGTTCCACGCCTCGAAACCACGGATCGTTGGCAATTAGAAAATCGCGGCCATGCTGTGCGGTATAGCTGTTTCCCTGGCGGACGAGATGATCCATGTTTACCCGCCTGCCGTGTGTGTTGCACATGAACATGGCGTTTCGATATTCGTCGGGCCATTTTCCGCCCAGGTAAATCATGCCCCCTGCATGCGAATGTCCTCCTCCATGAACATCGTGGCGACCGTCGTATTTCTTTCGGTTTGTATTTCCTGTATCGCCAGCCTTGCCAAGAGTGTCCCAGTGAAAATGATCGGCCGTGGGTGAGATCAACTGATACAGGTGCGGGTTGAAGTCGTCACCAAACATGCGTTCATAGTGAGCGCCGGGTACGACATGCCACAGATGGTTGATGACATTGTTCGTAAAAAACCATTGTCCATAATCATCGTAGTCCAGCCCCCATGGGTTGGTTGTGCCGTGGGTAACGACTTCAAACGTTTTCCGTGTCGGGTGGTATCGCCAAATTGAACAGTTCAAACGGGTCCGCTTGCCGCTTGGTGTTTCGGGAGTTCCGACCGTGGACGTGTCAGTGATCCCGTGACGACCGTACAGCCAACCGTCTGGACCCCACCGCAAACCGTTGACCATATTATGCCGGGCTCGCGTGCTGAATCCATCAAGCAGGATGCTGGCTTCGGAATCGGGCTTGTCGTTCTGATCGCGGTCGGGAAGAAATAATAGATTGGGCGCAGAAGTGATCCAGACACCTCCGAAACCGAGGGCGATGCCCGTCAGACGCTGACCCTCATCCCAGAATACCTTGCGTGTATCAAAGGTGCCGTCACCGTCTTTGTCTTCCAAAATCAGAATGCGGTCGCGACGCTCCAAATCATAGTTGCCTTCGTAGGTATAGCACTCAACAACCCACAATCTGCCGCGATCATCAATGTCGAACGCTATCGGTTGGTGGACGTCGGGGTCACCCGCAAAAAGTGACACCGTGAATCCGTCGGGCACAGCTATTTTGGACGCCGCTGCCAGTGGGGTGGGTGGATGTTCGTCAGGGGCTTGTGTGTTGATTGCGTGCGGAGTGTCCAGGTCCTGTCCGTAAGTCAGTGACGGAAGGGTCAGGATCAGGAAAATCGTCAGGTGATAGTTCATTAGCTGAATTGTTCGTGTGTGGAAGCATGCCGACTGTTACAGAATACCGACTGTTGCTGAA
>Ga0315334_10000718_pt1 | contig 20095 bp, 15 predicted proteins | sample M150034915metaG_FD_205555 | JGI IMG/M metagenome (GOLD analysis project Ga0315334, IMG submission 205555) | Ammonia-oxidizing marine archaeal communities from Monterey Bay, California, United States - M1 500m 34915 | ecosystem: Environmental > Aquatic > Marine > Intertidal zone | place: USA... | reverse complement strand
TGGCGGCATGATGCTAGCTGGCGGGGCGATCGCCGGAAGCACGCTGAGCGTCGCTCAATCGGCACACGCGATTGGGAACGACACGATCAAGGTAGGTCTGATTGGTTGCGGAGGACGCGGCACGGGCGCAGCGATTCAGGCACTCAATACCTTAGGCGGCGGCGTCAAGCTCGTTGCGATGGCCGACGCGTTCAAGAACAACCTGCAAACAGCCTATCGCACCATCAAAGGCGTGCACCCAAACAAAGTCGACGTCGATGATCGCCGCTTTGCAGGCCTCGACGGCTACAAACAAGTCATGGACAGTGATGCCAATTTCGTAATTTTGGCGAGTCCACCGGGCTTCCGTCCCCAGCACTTCGAAGCTGCAGTCGACGCCGGCAAGCATGTTTTCATGGAAAAGCCGGTCGCAACTGATGCGACAGGCGTGCGCCGAGTTCTGGCTGCCAACCAGAGAGCGAAACAAAAAGGTCTTGCTGTGCAGGTTGGGCTGCAACGAAGGCACGAACTCCGCTATCAAGAGTGCGTTGAGCGTTTGCATCAGGGAGTCATCGGCGACCTGATGTTTGCCCGGGCGTATTGGAATGGTAGTGGAGTTTGGGTCCACCCACGCAAACGCAACCAGACCGAACTCGCGTACCAGTTACGCAACTGGTATTACTTCACCTGGTTGTGCGGTGACCACATCGACGAACAACACATACACAATCTGGATGTGATCAATTGGGTTGCCCAAGGCTACCCTGTCGAAGCTCAAGGTGTGGGTGGTCGTGAAGTCCGCAACGGATCCGACCACGGGCAAATTTTCGACCATCACATGGTCGAATACACCTACGCCAGCGGCCTGAAACTTCTGAGTCAGTGCCGACATATCCAAGGATGTTGGAACAGCGTAAGCGAACACATCCATGGCACAGGCGGTTCAGCCGATATCAGCCAGGCAGTCATCCGAGACCGTGCAGGGAAGAAATTGTGGGAGAGTGAAAGCAGCGAGATTCGTGGCAAGGGATGGCAACAGGAACAGCACGATTTCTTCGCCGCTCTGCGTCGAGGCGATTTGCCAAACGAGGGAGACTACGGCGCGTACAGCACAATGACTGCGATCATGGGACGCATGGCAACCTACAGCGGCAAAGTCGTAAAATGGGACAACGCGTTCTACAGCCAGATCCAACTCGCTGACACCGACACGCTGCTGACCATAGATGACAACGCTCCGGTACAACCCGATGTGGATGGTCGCTACCCGGTTGCTGTGCCCGGCAGCAAGTCAACAATCATCTAGCCCGTCATCTGTTTCAGACGGTTCCGATTGGCGAGATAAAGCTGCCGAAGCGATGCTTCGCCCTACAGAGCAACCTTCTCTGAAGTAACACGCCCATCGCAGGCTGACTTGGGGCGTTGAAATGTCGCCCGTTCTGAATCAAGTGAATCCTGCTGGTCAAGCAGGATGTGTACCAGCGTGCCGAGAGTGACGGGCCGCTTCCACAGCGGCAGTGGACCATCACGCTGCAGGACCTCCGCCAAGTAGCGGTCAGCGGAAGCCAAGTGAGCAGCGGCCAACGTCAGATCATGGGCATTCAGGAATCGGTGGCTCACAGCAAGCGATCAAGCTCTTCGGTCAAGTCGCCGAATCTCTTCAAGGTAGTTGCTATTGGTTCAGGACTCGTCATGTCGACACCGGCATCTTTCAGCAGGTCAAGTGGGTCCTTCCTGCAACCACCTGATAGAAATGCAAGGTAGTCGCTCAGTTCCTGCTCACCACCCGACAGTACCCTTGTTGACAACGCGACCGCAGCACTCAGACCAGTCGCGTACTTGTAGACATAAAACGCTCTATAGAAGTGGGGAATACGAAAACACTCCAACTCCAGCGTCTTGTCAATCACAAACCCCGGTCCAAAGTAAACCTCAAGCAGGCCGCGGTAAACACTTCGAAAGGACTCGACCGTCAGTGGTTCGCCAGCCTCTGCCATCTCATGCGTCACCTTCTCAAACTCGGCGAACATGGTCTGCCTGACCACGGTCGCACGGATGCTGTCGAGTTCGTTGTTGATCAAATAAGCACGCTCGTTGTCATCTGTTGCATTCTTCAACAGATGATCCGTCAACAACTGCTCGTTGAAAGTGCTGGCAACTTCTGCGACGAAAATCGTGTAGTTGTAGTATTCGAATGGCTGTTTTCGCGAGGAATACCAACTGTGCATCGAGTGCCCGGCCTCGTGGGTCAGGGTGAAAACATCATTCAGCACTTCCGGCTTGAAGTTCATAAGGATGAAAGGATCGCCATCGAACGAACCGCAACTGAATGCACCACTCTGCTTGCCACGATTGGGATAGCGATCTGCCCATCGACCACGCAAACCCGATTCCAAAACACCGACGTACTCACTGCCCAAAGGTGCGAGTGATTCAAGCACCACATCAACCGCATCATCCCACGTATGACGTTTTTCGATATCACTCAGAATCGGAACATAGGTGTCATAGTGATGCAGATCCTTCAGTTCCATCTTCCGTTGTCTGACTTCAAGGTAGTGGTGCACGTTCGGCAAGGATTCCCGGACCGCACTGATCAAGTTGTTATAAACATCAATCGGCACGTTGTCGGGGAACAACGCTGCATCAAGACTGCTGGGATAATCACGAGCCTTGGCATAATAGACGTCCCTTTGAATGCTCCCGCACAAAGTCGCCGCCAGAGTGTTCTCATGGGCAGAGAACTGACTGTAGTACTGATCAAATGCATTGCGACGCACTTTTCGCTGAGGACTGATCAATAATTGCCCAAAGGTCGCGTGCGACAATTCGATTGTTCGGCCGTCGTGGTCCTGAATCTCACCAAATCGAAGATCCGCATCATTCAACTGCCGAAACGCATTGCCCGCTGCTGATGCCATTTCACCCTGCATCGCCAACAGACGCTCTTCGTTATCGCTCAGCGTGTGCGGGCGATAACGCACCAGACGTTCCAACAGCAGCCGATACAAATCGAGTCGCCCGTCGCTCATCAACGCAGAGATTGTTTCCTCCGGGATCGCAAGGATCTCGGGCCGCATGTAACTGGCGGCCTGACTGGCCCTGACCGCCAAATTCTGGTAGCGGGCCTTGATAGCCTGGTACTTACTGTCGGCTTGATCTTCCGTTGTCCTCAGAAACGCATAGGTTCCCAAACGCTCGGCTGTCCGCTCAAACTCACAATCGAACACCAATGCCGAATGCAACACTTCAGCGGACTCAGAAAGTCGACCCCGAAAGGTTTCATAAGTCGGGATTCGTTCTTCCAATTTCTGAAACTCGACTTCCCAGGCAGCGTCATCCACACACAAGCTTGTGAGGTCCCAACAATCATCAGGATTGACTTCTTTGCGAGGCGGCAGCGTGGCAGTACTCATCCGAATCAGGCATCCTTAAACAGAGGGTTTTAGCAAACGTCAGGGCATTGTAGCGTCCCCGACACATATGGAAGACGCCCCATTACACCAATCTCAAATCTAAATCTAAACCAACACCACCGCCGTTCCGGGCGGAAGAATGGCCAACCGGAATGAACCAACAGAGCGTTCATGTCTCCCGATAATCGGTGATGCCATACTCGCGTGGTAAATGCGTTTGACTTTCCCGGCCTGCAGTGACAGACGTTTCACAATCGGTGCATTCATTGGCTTGCACGGATTGGATGGGCACTGCGTCTGAGTCCAGATCAGGAAGACAACAGATCAAGAAACAATCGCATCCAGGCTGGATGGGCTGGCCAAGCTGGAGCGGTCACCAAATTACCATCAACGTGCGCCGAGTCCATCGTTGCCGCTGGCTCAACATACGATCCACCACCTGCAGTTACTTCCGGTGCAACTGCCGGGTAACAACTACAAGCCCGGTCCTTTAGCAAACCCGCCGCGGCCAAAATCTGCGGTCCATGACAGATCGCAGCAATGGGCTTTTGCGTGCTTCCAAAGTGCTGAACCAGTTCCAGCACTTGAGGATCGAGCCGCAGGTACTCTGGGGCACGGCCACCGGGAATGACCAATGCGTCATATTGGCTCGGATCCAGCCCCTCGAAATCGGTTGTGATGCCGAAACGATGCCCAGGTTTCTCGCTGTAGGTTTGGTCACCCTCGAAATCGTGGATCGCGGTCGCCACTGTATCCCCCGCGGACTTACCCGGGCATACCGTAGAAACATGATGTCCGGCACATAGCAGGATCTGGAAAGGCACCATCGCCTCGTAGTCTTCGACAAAGTCACCTACGAGCATCAAAACGTGCTTTCCAACAGAATTATTTGCGGTCATGGGGTATTTCAGAGCATGAAGTGGGGAAAAGGACCGGGGTAGGATTATCACGTAATGGATCGTGAATTGGCAACGCACCAACTGCCAAACTGGCCCCGAGGCTTCCTGATGGGCAAAAACGGGCTGAAATAGCGGCAAAAATACCCGATCAATCGGCACAGTTCCCAAAGCGGGAACGTCGTGACGACAGGTTTGAGAACCGTTCCAGCAAACATTCGCTGAATCGCAGATAGTCGACTAGAATAAAGTGTCGGGGTTCCACAGCCCTTTTCCAGCCGCCCAGTGGGCATCCGCTTTTGATCCAAGGAAGCGATTCATTATGAACCGTTTGTTGGCATTTTCACTTTGTACTGTTCTGTCCTGCAGCTTCACCCTCGCTCAGGCAGGTGAGTTAATGACGCCCGATGCCATGTCGCAACTCGGGCTCGAGCAAGCGTGGGCACGCCACGTACACGTCCCCGCGGGTGCGGAATCGATTCGCGATCAACAGCTCTTCGTCCATCAGAAGAATCCGCACGAGTACGTTACCATTGTTACAACCCAACCCGCAGCTGCGGCGGCTGCTCCAGATGCCACGGCTGATGCAGCCGGTGGCGGGTCAACTTTCGAGCCAAAAACTCTCGTTCGCATTCCAACTAATCGAATTGGCATCAACGGCGCCGAGATCGGTCGCAAAGAAGCTGAGCGTCTGGCCAGTTATGAGATACGCCGACTGAAGAGACGGGGTATAGATGCCGAGATAAAAATCATAACGTCACCGCGGGTGAACCTTTACACCGTGGGCAGCGATGGAATTCTGGAATGCCGCAATGCAGAATCAGGAGCCCCGATCTGGATCGCTGCCGTGGGAAATCCATCTCTGCCCTTCGCAAACCTCGGAGTCGACGAAGAATATATCACCGTCGTCAACGGTGCAAACCTCATTCAAGTCGATGCAAAAAACGGTGAAGTCATCGAAGAGGTGCAGACCTTGGGTGCACCGGCTTTTGGAGCGCTGAATTCGGGCCACTACGCACTCATCCCTATCATTGGCGGATCCGTCGAAGGCTATCCTCTATACGACCCCACGCGTTTGCCATTCAAAGAGCGTGTGACTGGAACGACCCTCGCGATGCCCACAAAATCGCCCGATTCATCCAAGACGGCGTGGGGCACGAGCCGCGGTTTCGTGTACGTGATGGAACTGCAAGGTGAACCCTCGGTTCAATTCCGCCTAGATACGGATGGCATCGTCAGCGGTCGAATCGCCTCTGCCTCGGGTAACCGATTTTTCTTTGGCTCAGAGTCTGGACAGGTTTACGGGATCCGTGCTACTCGTCACGGCCAAGTCTTATGGAGCCAGCCATTTGGCGAACCGTTCTACCATGAACCGCTTGTCTATGACAATCAGGTTCTGCTGCGTTCCAGCTACGGAAATTTGTTCTCGATTGACGTCGAGAACGGACTCCAGACATGGGAACAATCGATGCCGAACGTCGGTAATCTGCTCGGTATTCTCAACGGACAGATCTACGCAACCACCCTGAGCGGTGGCCTGATTGTGCTGGATCTCAAGAACGGCAAAAAGGTTGCCAACTTCAACAACATTCGCCCCGAACACTTTATCGTAAACAACCTCACCGACCGACTGTACCTTGTCAGCAATGATGGTGATGTCCAGTGCCTTAAGGTCGAAGCAGCGGATCTTCCCACGCTCAACTCGCAAATTGACCCCCAGTCAAGTAAATCCGCCGTCAATACGAACACGCCCAAGGCTGGCGAACAACCAATGCAGCCTAATGGAAACGATCCCTTCGGGGCATCCGCAAAGCAGGATCCATTCGGGGCCGGCAGTAACAAGAATCCATTCGGCGGCGGCAATGATGGTGGCGGTGCTGCTCCGGCAGATCCATTTGGTGATGGAGGAGCAAAGGGAGCCGATCCGTTCGGCGGTGGTGCCGGGGGCGGCGAAATGGCAGATCCATTCGGGGGAAGCCCCTTTTAATACAACCGAATGTTGATCGGACCATGGCACTTGCTGCGCTCGCCAATGCTCGGTGAGCCAGCCAGAGACAGAATCCCGATTTCACTTCACCCCACGTTTTTCCGTGGCCTCTTTTCCGGTCCACCGATCCTTTTCAAATCACGGGGCTTGCTGCAGATCTTTGCAGTGAGCCCTTTTTTTCTGACTCTCAGTGGGGTGCATCAGGGGCAAGCCAACGATTCACAGTGTCGAGGCTGTAACAATCTGCCTTAACAATCGGATTCGGCAATCAACGTTTGCAGAAATGCGAGGTCGAGTTGGCTTGGTAATGGTGTGCCACGCTCGCTGGTAGATCCTGCCAAAAAAGGTACTGGGGACACAAACCTTCATGCTTCATGACAGACCGTTTGTGGCCAGAGGGAACAGAATCCGCTAAAATGGAAGCGGCAACACACCATGTTTCTGATGTCGAAACACGGCCACCGACCTCACTGAGAGCAACAGATGCGACATCGCGATACTCAATCAGAACAGCTGGAGGTTTTTCAGCAGGACGGGTTTGTATGCGTCCCCCAATTTCTTGATCGTGAAACGCAGCGTGACCTGTTGGACCATGTGCAGCGTTTCATTGATGACGTGGTTCCTGTGATGCCCAGCGACCAGGTCTTCTATGAGGACAAGCGGGATCCTCTCACGCTGAAGCAAATCCAGCATCTGGAAACTCACGACCCTTGGTTCCGTGGCTTGTTTACCGACAGCCCATTTGCCGCAATCGCGGAGTCGATGCTTGGTACAAGCTGCATCCCCGTGAATCTGCAGTATTTCAACAAGCCCCCCAAGACCAGTCATCCGACTCCACCCCATCAAGACGGATTCTATTTCATGATCACCCCATGCAACGCAGTCACGATGTGGTTGGCGTTGGACGAAGTGGACGAGCAAAATGGATGTGTGCGCTACGTGCGTGGCTCCCACCGCACAGGGCTACTCCCGCATACACAAACCTCAACGCTCGGCTTCAGTCAGGGCATCAAGGACTACGGTGACCTACAGACTATCGATCAGGAAACGCCTACACGGGTATTCCCTGGCGATTTGCTGATCCACCATGCGATGACAATCCATCGGGCCGATGCCAACCACTCAGCCGACCGCCAGCGGCGCGCTCTGGGCTTCATTTACTATGGAGTCGACGCCAAACAGGATCACCTCGCTCACGCAGCTTATCAACAGCGTCTGAAACGCGAATTGAAGCACACCGACAGAATTTGAGCCGCCAATACCGCCAGTTTCAGCAACTCGGTTTCCCCTGCAATTGAAGTTGCGTTAAAATCCGAGGTCAAACTCAACTTACCTCCAACAAATGTGCATTTCGATGTCTCCTCCCTATACCGCCACGTTCATGGCCTTATTGCTGATTGCCTCGACCGTTTCAGCAGAACAGCCCAAACGCGAGGGCTCAATCGACTCGCATCTGGGCAAACCAACGATGGACATGCAACAGGTGTTTGCAGATCAGCGATTTCCGAATGTCGTTGTGACCATGGATGGAACGGTCCTGGCCACATGGGGCAACCGAAATGTTCAGGTACGAAGAAGCGAAGATGGGGGAAAAACATGGCAAGAGCCGATCACAATCGCTGAACCTGGATTTCAAGGTGGAGGGACAACGGTTGACGAGAACACTGGGGACATTCTGGCCTTCGTTGAGGAGCATCATCCACCGGCCAAGATCATGCTTTTCCGCAGCGGCGACGATGGCAAGACGTGGAAAAAAGAGGATGCAACAATCGAGCCTGATAGCGCCGGTCATCTGCCATCCATGCACATGAATGAACATGGCATCACGCTTCGCCACGGCAAGCACAAGGGTCGCTTGATCCGACCAACCCGCTGGTATGCTGGAAAAAACGATCGGTCACTTTGGCCAGAACATTACACCAATGCGATGTACAGTGATGACGGTGGCAAGACATGGAAGACCAGCGAACCATTCCCAGAAAACGGAACGGGCGAAGCCACCTTGGCTGAATTGTCTGACGGACGCATTTACTACAACTCGCGAGTCCACTGGCAGGAACGTCCCAAGAATACTCGTCGCCGAGCCGCGTGGAGTGAAGACGGAGGACAAACGTGGAACAACTGGACGCTAGTGGAGGCTCTGCCTGACGGACACCAATTCCGATCCTACGGATGCATGGCCGGCCTGACGCGGCTGCCGATTGCAGGGCGAGACATTCTTATCTTCAGCAACATTGACACTGAACAGGCCAAGCGGGAGCGATCAACCGTATGGGCCAGTTTTGACGGAGGCCACACCTGGCCTGTCAAACGATTGGTATTTGATGGCCCCAGTGCTTATTCTTCGTTGGCAGCGGGACGTCCCGGAACACCCAGCGAAGGACTCATTTATCTGCACTTCGAAGGCGGACCCAAGGGTGGATCGCAAGTGGCAAGATTCAATCTCGCGTGGCTTCTGCAAGGTCAACCCACTGGCGATGGAACCATTCCCAGTGATCTGAAATGACCATTTTTGCTGCTGGCCTACTAACCCTCAACGGGAATCAATCAACCCCGCTCCGTCATTCTGGCGTTCGTCATTCTCGCGCTGGTGTTTTTTGGGCCGCGTTGCTGGTCGCATGCTGGATTTGCATCCCGGACGATCCCGTTCTGTTCGCGCAGTCATCAAGCGACCAGAAACCGGAAATCCATCGCGAGACCATTCCACCGATCAAACGCCCCCTCAACATTCTGTTTCTCGCGGTTGACGACATGAAGGACTGGGTGGGCTGCCTCGGCGGTTACGAAGGTACCGTGCAAACGCCGAACATCGATCAACTCGCGGACAAAGCGATGCTGTTTCGTAACGCCCATTGCCCTTCACCTAAATGTGCTCCTTCAAGAGCTGCGATCATGACAGGCTTGAAGCCATCAACCAGCGGGTTGTATGACAATGGCCACTGGTGGCTGCCAAATCATCCTGATGTGGTGACACTGCCAGCTCATTTCCGGAGTCACGGATATCAGGTTGTTGGTGCTGGCAAGATTTTTCACCACACAGCCGGAAATCATCCGCCCAATCAGTGGAACGATTTCCAGCGAATTGTTTTCCGCAACGATCCCTGGTTCCGCAGTTCCAAACAGAATTACCCATGGTCAAAGTCAGGCCCTCAACCCGCGGGATTTCCCTTCAGTGGCGTGACCGGATTGGGGCACGAAAATGACTGGGGATCACTGAACATCGCCGATGTGGATTACGACGATTCCCGATCGGCGCAGTACGCCATTGACTATCTGAGCGGGCAACACGATCAACCGTTTTTTTTGGCCTGCGGACTGTTTCGCCCACATCTGCCTTGGTATGTCCCGGCTGAGTACTTTGATCTCTACCCAATCGACCAGATTCGGCTGCCTTCGGTTCAGGCCGATGATCTTGATGACATTCCGGCAGAAGGTCGCAAACTTGCAATGGATCGTCGCAGCGACTTCAAAGAGATCAAGGAACAACGTCACTGGAAGCAAGCCATCCAAGCGTACCTGGCAAGCATCAGTTACGCCGATGCCCAGTTGGGAAAGGTACTCACGGCTTTGGACAACAGTCTTTACGCCCAAAACACCATCGTCGTTCTATGGTCCGATCATGGGTGGCACCTCGGGTCCAAAGGCCATTGGCACAAATCAACGCTTTGGGAAGAGGCAACGCGAGTACCTTTGATCATCGACGTCCCCGGGTTCGCAGCAGGGCATTGTGATGCTCCCGTTAATCTGATCAGCCTGTTTCCTACACTGCTGCAATTGTGCGACCAGAAGATTCCTGCCGAACTCGACGGCCCCAGCCTTGTTCCATTGCTGAAGAATCCAGAAACGCAATGGTCACAACCAGCGGTGATTGAATTTCGCCGTGGCAACGCAGCGGTACGTGACTCAAGATACCGGTACATCCATTATGCCAATGGAGGAGAAGAGTTGTATGACCATGCTACAGATCCATCGGAATGGCAAAATCTGGCAAACGATCCCGCGTTCCATGACATTAAACTGCGACTGTCGAAATGGCTTCCTGAAAAGTGGGCAAAATCAGCTGCAACGAAATCCCAATTTGACTTTGATCCGGCAACCTACCAATGGACACATCGCACTACCGGAACCGTCACATCGGGATCAGAACGCTAACCACACAGTACACCGTCCACCTAACTCGCTCACACCTTACCGGCTCACAGGAAACAGTATGACAGCTAGCTTGCCGCGCACGATCACACAATCCATGCAATTCAATAATGGTTGCGCGACCGGGATGAGTCATCGCTGGCAAAACGGCCAGTACTGCTCGATCATGACCAAAGTTGGAATTGTCGGCTGCGGAATTTATGACCTGACTACCGCCGGTGAATTTGGTCAGGCCATTGCAATTGCCAAAGGAACTCCGACGCAGCCACTGGTCACCCCGGATGATCTGCTGGATGCAATCATTGTGGACGCAACTCCTCAGGCGAAAGCACTCGGAATCGCGGTCGGCATGTCGGGAAAAGAAGCGGTTGAACTGATGCTGGCAGGATCTCACTAGCCCGCCTGTAGCAGAACATGACCAGAGCAGCAGCAACAAGGCACCAAGTAACGGTCCAAAAGCAGCAGACATTCAGAGTTGTGGCGGACCGTTTTCCAGCAGCATGGCATCATCCGCGCCAGCAACATCAAGCCGAGCAAAATGATGGCAGGCCAGATTCTCAGGTTGACGCTGGCGTTTCCGAATTTGGCAAACTCGAAGTTTGATGTTCCTGCCCCTGCTCTGTCAGCGAGGCAGGCTCTGACGCGCCTTCAGTAGTCCCTTGCGGGACTTGCGTCTCATCACGACTCATAGATCACTTCCCCCAAATGTCTCAAAACCGCCCATTCGATCTGTCAGCAAAAGCTCAACAACGACACATAAGACCCTAGGAAACAGGCAACACATGGACAAATCAACCAGCACCGACGTGACGGTACTACCGCTGCCAAAGTACCATCGTTCGGCAAATCCAGCGATCCTCCGAGGAAAACACTCGCATCATTGAGGGGACGCACTGACCGGACAACCACGGGCAATCTTGCTCAACCACCAATCGATCGGCTAAGCCCCCACGCGTCACCTGCCGAGATCCGGACCACTCATCGCATCTGAATTTCCAGAAAAGACAATCGGTAACGCCTCGCCAAAAGTCGGAAATCCACAGGCCAGTTTCCACAACAAATTGGTGTCCGGACGATGAGCCATCACGGCTTCGACCCGTGCAACACTAGCAGATCTTCTTGCGACAAATCAATCACTGCCCAAGCCTTTACCCAGACCCTTACCGACCGAATGGCAGGACCCTGCGCACTGCAATCCGATTCAGACTGCCGATCTTGAGGGCCGACTGCACCAGTTGGATGAGGATGATCGTCTCCGTGACCGAGAACACTTCCGTGACGCACCCTGATTGTGTTACCATCCATAGAACTCAAACAAGCTTGCTTGCTGAGCCGCATCCCGTTGCTCCGGTGGATGATCGAAAACCTTTCCGCCCCCTTCGTCTAGTGGCCCAGGACGCTGGACTCTCAGTCCAGAAACGGTAGTTCAAATCTGCCAGGGGGTACTACTGCTATCGGCACTCAGGAATTGCTGGTGTTGCAACGCAGTTTGCCTGAACTGCGGTTGCAGGAACGTTGCTTCGCAATCCGCACACAGCCCACTGAATGACAAACCGGTGAGCCAGGAACACGGCTGAGGCAAGTGACTCTGATTTTGTTTTGCGAACAAAGAAGACGGCAGTGATCAACGACACTGCCGCCACCCAGAGGGCGGGTAAAATCAGGTCCACTCCTTTGCCTCCTTGTGACTTCGATACAAATCGAGAACCAACTCGCAATACTCTCTGAGGATCAGTAGAGTGCATCAGGTAGAAAAACGGGATAGCGGCGAATGTGAGAATCGACTAGCGAAACAACATGAACGGCCGGCAATACCCACGCCCTGTGAAGGTAACCAGCCAAATCCTGATTGCAACGTTGGATGGCCTTGGCAGTCCGCATCTAACGGTCGACAACCGGAAAACGCCCCGGAACGGGCCACCGGAAAATAATCTGCACATGCCAAAAAGCTGCTTTTGGCCAATCCAAATGTGACCAGAGACGAAACGGCACGAGAGGCAAGGATTGGCCTGACATCCCAAGCCACGTTATACTCCCCTTTACGCTCTCCTTTCGTTTCGGCCAACACAATACCGCAATGACGCTGATGAGTCCCGCATGAACCAATGGCAATTAAATCGCATCGGCATCACACTGGCGGTCGCCTGCTTTAGCGTAGCCCCTCTGCCCATCGTCCATGCACAGTCGCCCCAGCAAAACAAGAGAGAGCTGGCGATTGAAGATGAGTTCCAAAAATTACGAAGTGCAAAGTTTGGCGTACGCCAACTTGCGACACAACGCTTGGCCGAACTGGGCTCAGATGCCCTGATCGAGATTGAATCAAGGGTCCGCTACGAAGACATCGATTTCCAACGTCATTGCGTTGATATCATTGCGTTGATCGGACGCGACGAGAACACCCGTGACCAAGCGATGGAAGCACTGCAGCGTCTCAGCGATGATAGGGAACTCGCATGCTCCGGAGAGGCTACCTATAAACTGCACCAACTCAAAGAAGCCAATATTAAGCAGGCTGTCAAGTTTCTCACATCAACGGGAGCACGTGTCCATCGCATGGGTGCAAACGGACCCATCTATTCCGTCTCCGGTATCACCCGTGACGAACAGTGCGAACAGCTTCAGTATTTCTTAAAGCTGAGTAACGTCTCACTTTCCGGAAAAGGTGTCACCAACAAGTGCATTCCGCTTCTTGCCAAGTCCACGGCCATTCAGGGTTTGAGTATCTCACAAACGTCGATTTCGACGACTGGATTGGCCGAGTTATCAAAAGTCGCAAATCTCAATCGACTTTCCCTCTACGGAAACTTTTCTTCGGAAGGCATACGTGAGCTAAAGAAAATCAAGAGACTAACGTCGCTTACACTTCTGATGCGGATTACAGAAGAAGAACTGGAACAGATCATCCAGCTTCCACTTAGCAGCCTGCTGCTGACTCAGTTGCAGATGTCCCCCAAAGTGTCGGAACTGCTGCAGAAAGTAAGTGCAAAACAATTAACACTTCATCTAACTGGCGTTGAGGATGCTGGCTTGAACTGGGTGCGTGATTGCAAAGCCAATTCCATCCAATTGACAATCAATATTTCCCCTAAACTGACTGACGCTGGCATTGAGCATCTCCAGCACTCCAACGTGTACCAACTCAATCTCGTTCGGACAGGCATCACAGAAAAAGCACTGAAGACGATCGGAACCATGTTGAAGCTTCAGTCACTGTCCATCTCTGATTCACCAATCGATGACGACAGCCTGATGCACCTCAAAGACCTACAACTGCTCCGACAGTTGTCCCTGACAAACACGAAAGTGACAGCAGCGGGGATCGAAGCGATCAAAGCAAAGATCCCCCGTCTGGGTTACGCCCGTGTCATGCCACCCCCAAAGCCAGTTGCTCCAAAGCCAGTTGCTCCAAAGCCAGCTGCTCCAAAGCCAGCTGCGGAAAAACCAGCTGCGGAAAAACCAGCTGCTCCTAAAGTCGGAAACACCAAAAAGCCATCGTAAAGACGACAGGCATGGTGACCTTTTTGATTGAACTCAGACAGACGCTCAACAGCATTGCGTAAAGCACTTCGAGCCATCGTTGCCCCACGACTGAACAGGGTCTGACTGTTCAATGATGGGATTGGTTGGAACAAACGCAACCGCCTGACCTCTCGATCGCTATAAAAAAGCCGGCCCTCTGCGGGCCAGTTTCTATTAAAAACAGATTGGGTGACGGCCCGCGATGCGGGAACACCAGTAAGCCGGAATCAGTGTCCAGCTTTGCATACGATTAGTGGTCGTGATCGAAAGCTGGCTCCTTGCCCTCGTAAGCTCGATAAAGATCAAAGATTTTTTTCTCCAAAGCTTCGGCAGTGGCTGGATCCGCTGACTGCTTGCACTTCATCGCAGCAACCATCACAGCGTGGGCTGCCGTCAATTGCTTGACATAATTTTCATTGTCAGCCTTGATGCGTTGAGCCATGAAGTAAGCGGCAATCGTGTTTTGAATGTTGGTTGCATGATCTTCTTTGGTAGCAACCCAGCGAGCCATCTGATTGACTGTTTGAGGCGTAATATCGCCGCCGGACAATTCATTAAGTTGGGCCTGTGCCTTGGAAATGGTGTGCTCATCTTCGAGCATCTGCTGAAAACGCAGTTGATCACCATAGATACCGCAAGGGACCTGGCAGTGAGCCATTGCAAGGGAAGTGAACGCACACAAGAACGCAACAGAGAGAGCAGAACGAATCATACGTGGATCTCCAGAATCTCAAAAGTAGGTAGAAAGCCCGCAAGGGATTGGAATCGCCGCTCCGACAGGAACGGTTGATCCCACACCGGATCACGGGCAGAATTTACACAGAAAATTGGATAGAAGCTTCTATCTCAGTGATTCTCCAACCAGATCAACCAGCACGGAGTTCGAGACATTATTGCCGAAATCAGCATGTCGATCGAATTGCCAAACAACCATTTTTGTTTTCGGTTCAACCTCAACAAGCAGTGGCTGATCTGCCCCGGCATGGCAGTTCCCGATCACAATATTCCCGTTCGGCAGCACTTCCAGGGTGGTCACCCACGCCAAACGGATCCCCGGCAATTCCTTCTGATGGATTTGCCAGACAATTTTTTTCTCCGGTGTCACCTCAAGCACGCTATGACCATTCCCGGTCGCAACGAGCGTGTTGCCATTTTTAAGTCTCAATGCCGCAAATAAGCGATTCCCAAATGCTTCGGGACCGTGTCCGTTCTCAGCTGATTTTCCGAACATGGGAACTTCGTATTCCCAGATAACCTTGCCCGAATCACGATCATACTCACGGACTTTCCCATCAGCCTCGTGAGCCACCAGATAACTATTGGAACCAGTGGCACGCACCAAACGCGTGTCGCTGTGAGCATTGGGGTGATCAAGCACCAGCGAGATCTCGCGTTTCAATTTGCCATCACGATCGACCTCGATGATTCGGCCTGCGCCAGACTCGGCAATCATGGTTGTTCCATCAGCAAGCCGCTCAAAGGCGTGCACTTCGATCCGCTTGCCGGCGTTACCGTTTTGTTTGGCTGAATCGTAATTCCAGACCACCTTCTTGGTCTCGGGATCAATCTCGACAACCGCCGCCCTGCCTTCACGCGTCAGGATATGGCCATTGTCCAACACATGAATGTCATGAATTCCTCCCCATGGCATCTCCCAACTGATAGAACCATCAGCATCAATCACGGCCAACCGTTGACCACCCTGCAACAGGACCTTGTGATCGGCCAGAGCGACTGTCGACATGGAAAGAACAAGCGAAAGCGTACAGGTAAGAATGCTGGGCTTCATGGGACGCCATGTGGGATAGGAGGCAGGGGTAAGGCGATGCGTAGGAAACGCGACTGAACCTTGGACGGGCGGTCCAATCGACAAGTCTCTTCCACACCGTCAGAACAATAATCCATTCTGGGTTGAAATGCCATTGATCGGTGACTTTGCGGGCCAGCAAACAATAAAAACTACCTGGCAAACCGTACTTTGGTGACAAAAACCCGTTATGTACGGGCGTGCCGATGATCACCGAATCGGGGTCCCTGAACGTTAGGCGGGCAATCGGCGGCCGGCAAGTGAGTGTCCAAGTGGCGTCCTGCCAACAGCGGCGACCGCGTCACTCGCGCGATGCTACCGTTTGACTCGAAAGACATTTCCCGATTTGACGAACGGCTTGCCGAAGACGCTGCTCATTTTCCACCAAGGACATTCGCACGAATCCTTCGCCTGCGGTACCGAACCCACTGCCCGGACTGACGGCAACATTCCCCTCCTCGAGCAACTTCATGGCAAAGTCCATGGTACTCATGGAACGGCGCCAAAGTTCCGGGACTTCTGCCCAGACAAACATCCCTGCCTTAGGTGATTCAAGCTTCCATCCCAGACGTCTCAAACCATTGACCAAGACGTCGCGACGCCCTTGGTAAATGACGGACTGGTTTTCGACGTTCGCCTCGGTCTCCCTAAGGGCAACGATGGCAGCAATTTGAATTGCCTGAAACATTCCGTAGTCATAGTACCCCTTGATGGTCCCCAAGCCACGAATCATATCGGCATTCCCTGCGCAAAAGCCAACACGCCATCCGGCCATGTTGTATCCCTTGCTCATGGTGGTGAATTCGACACCGACGTCGGTAGCGCCCGGTGCCGCGAGAAAACTGGGTGGCTGATATCCATCAAATGCCACGTCGGCATAGGCAAAGTCATGAATCACAAGGAACCCATACTTCTTTGCCAGTCGGACAACCTCGACAAAGAAGTCAGCTTCAATCACAGCCGAAGATGGATTGTGAGGATAATTCACAATCAAGACCTTCGGACGCGGTGCCATCCGCTCACATGTGTACGCCACGTTTTGAAGAAAACAGTCTGGATCGGCAACATCGAGTGAAACGACGTTTCCAGAGGCAAGGATCACACCATACATGTGAACCGGAAAATAGGGAGATGGGATGATCGCGGTATCACCCGGCCCCATCAGCGCCAGGCACATGTGCGAAAAACCCTCCTTGCTGCCAAGACACGCAATGATCTCAGAATCAGGATCAAGTCTTACGCCGTACTTGCGATAATACTTGCTTGCCACTTCCCGACGCAGGTTGACGATCCCATTGGATTTGCTGTAACCGTGATTTCCTTCGTCGGCTGCGGCATCTGCCAGCTTCTGTATGACCGCAGGATCAGGAGGATCAGACGGGTTCCCCATCCCCAAATCGATCACATCGTCGCCAGCTCGCCGTTTTTGGTACAGGGAATTATTGATCCGTCCAAACATGTACGGAGGCAGCCGTTCAACTCGCGATGCAAAATGCACCTCGAAGGGTTCGGGGACTGGATCAGTCGTGGGCATATCGATCGCTGGTGCATCGATATTGGGTGCATCGATATTGAACGAATCACTCATGGTCTGTTTGGCGTGGTAGGGAACGTATCGGAGATGCATTAATGACGACGCAGATAAAGCACGACGCAAACATCGCTGCTTCTTAAATCATTGTCGATCAGACACCGATCTTCGCCCAGTGCTAACAGCGAATGTGCCGCAAGTTTCCCTTGCATTGACAAAAAAAAAGCCTGACCAAACCGGCCAGGCTTCATGATTTCGGCAGTTTTCATGACCTAATGAATCGACTAAGGGCGAGTCGCCACCTTGGGAGCTTTGGCAACTTCCAGGAAATTGTCGACTTCCGCAGCCTCAAGAATCTGATCGAAACGATCCGCCATCAGCTGATTTCGCCTCTTTTGAGTAAGATCCCGAGCCAATTCCTCGCGGACCACTGCAGGCTCAGTCACAACCGGTTTGGTGAACCCTTGGCATCGCAGGATCAAATACTTGCCCCCCGTGGCAATGATTCCGCTCAACTCCCCGGGTTTCAAGCCAAAGGCCTCTTTTTCGATCGCAGACTGGCCACCGAATTTCCGAATAGGCGGTACTTTCCCGAGATTGCTCGACGAAACGGGTTCGACGCTGTACTGCTCGGCAAGCCTGCCAAAGAAATCATCGGTAGGATTGTCTCTCGCCATCTCCCACAACTTCTGCGCACTGCGCTGGTCAGAGAGGACAATCGCCAAAACTTCGACTCGCGGTCCATAGGCAGACTGAAAACCTTCCTGCAGATCCCGCTCACTCAATACAATTTCGTCTTCCACCAACTTGCGAAGTGCAACACTCGGCCACACCGCATCTGCAATGTAGATCTGCTCGGTGGTTTCGCCCGAAGCGGTAACCGAATCGACCCAAGCCTTCACATCGGCCTCACCATTGGATCTGACGTACCCGTAACGGAGGGCGGCGTTCGCAACCTCCGCTTGTAGGTCAGCTTGATTTACCTGCTTCTTGGCCGCTCGAAGTGCCTGACGCAACAACGTCCGGTTGATCTCGCCCTCAAGGACTTCCAAACCGTGCCGCTTGATGCACTCAGCAGACACCAAAGACACCATGAGTTTCTCGCCGTTAATCACTGCAGCAACACCCGGATACTGCTTGCCCAACTCTGGATTGCCAAGCACTTTGATCACCTGAGCCTCTTTTTGAAGGCGCGAGAAAAGCTCTGCCGATGCGCCACGCATCTTCTCATCACGAATCCGGTCACCAATCTGCTCTCGAATGGCAGGCAGCGCCTGTGGACTGGGATTCGACGAGGGAATTCGCCGGACAGCCTGCAGGAAGATCCACTGATCTCCCAATTGCAACACCTCCGATACATCTCCTGTGTTCAAAGCAAAGGCAGCATCCTCCAGACGTGAATCACCACTGTACCGCCTGATCGGCGGTATCAACCCGCCAACACTCGCGCTTGCCTCATCCTCACTGAATTTTTTGGCAATGTTGGCAAACTGTTCTGGAGTCGCTTTCGCCTGCTCGTGTAATTCCAACGCCTTTGCTCGTTCGGCAACCATGATCAAACGACACTTGGCTGCCTCGCCAAACTGGGCAATGAAGGCCCGATTGAATTCGTCGTCCGTGACCTTGACTTTCTCCGATACCAACCGACGCAGGGCAAGCATTGGCCAAACAATCTCGCGACTGTACTGCCCGGGCATGATGTTCCGCTCTTCCTGAAGCAACTGAAGATAACTCTCGAGCGATAAACCAAACTTGGCTGCCAAGCGACGAATCTCGTCACTCACTTCCTGATTGGTGACCTCCACGCCCTGATGAACACATTCCTGCATGATCAGATGGCGGTTGACCATGTTGTCCAACACGTCACCTCCGTAACGCTTGACCGATTCATCGGCCAATGTGCTGCGCGTGATTGGCTCCGCATTCGCCACCGCGACTACGTTGTTCGCTTCCTCACCACTTGCTTGCTCAGTCGTTGAGGCTGCAAGTGGAATCACGGATAACACAAGAAACCAGAATCGAATTGATTTCAGCCAGGGTCGAATTCGGGCAAGTTGCAATGGCATCACGGTCACTCCTTTGAACCGGTTTTGGATCTTCATCAGTCCGCTGCACGTGCCCAGTGGAAACGACTCCGCGCCCCATCTGAATAACAAGTCGCAACGACTATCTCGAAGATTAAAGAATCGTCCCGATTTCCTCAAGACGAATGAACAACCTGCCGGCACTTCCTTGATTGCTATCAAAGCAATTGTGTTTCCATTGCTACAAAATCTTGTAAGAGTTGCCGACCCGCTGACGCGGGCAGCAGGAAACAGATGCCGCAAGAAAATCACAAACCCTTGTGCGACAAAGACTTGTAATAAAAGAGTGCAGCAAAAATTGGGTTTGGCACGAACAGTGCCTTATCCAAGGGGCGTAAAGGGCACAACGGTCACTTGACCGAAACTCACCTCTCCATATTGCATGCAAAGGAAAAGCCATGTTGGTACTCACACGGAAGGCAGACGAACAGATCGTGATCGGAGATGACATCAAAATCACATTGGTGCGTGTTCGCGGCAACAGTGTTCGGATCGGAATTGAGGCACCGCGAGAAGTGCGTGTGCTTCGTGGGGAACTGGCCGAACGAGAAACGGCGGACGCTTCAGAACCATCGGTAGAGTGTGAAGAGGTCTTCGCGGAACCAGATACTCGACAAATGCAGCGGTCGAAGTCGGATCGGCTTTCGCCAACTACATCGGTTCCCCGTTACCCACGTCCAGAAGAACTCGTCAAGCCTGCCCCCCAGGCTGAACAGCCTCGCAATAC
>Ga0315334_10000717_pt1 | contig 20116 bp, 19 predicted proteins | sample M150034915metaG_FD_205555 | JGI IMG/M metagenome (GOLD analysis project Ga0315334, IMG submission 205555) | Ammonia-oxidizing marine archaeal communities from Monterey Bay, California, United States - M1 500m 34915 | ecosystem: Environmental > Aquatic > Marine > Intertidal zone | place: USA... | reverse complement strand
TTTGGCCGTTCATCTTGCACCAAAGATTAGAGTAAACACAGTTGTTCCAGGAGGAATTAGATTCAATCAAAATAAAAAATTTGTCAATGATTATTCTAAATTAACTCCTATGAAGAGAATGATGGAGAAAAATGAGTTAAATGAATTAATTAATTATCTTTCTAGTAAAAATTCTAGCTACGTAACAGGCTCAACAATAGTCTGTGATGGTGGATATACGATTTGGTAAAAATTGAACGTTGATATTTTTATTCCTGCACGATTAGATAGTAAAAGATTACCTAGAAAACACCTAATGAAAATTAATGGGGAATCACTGATAAAAATTCTAGTTAAAAGATTAGAAAATTCAAAATTAGTTAGAAATGTTATTGTTTGTACAACCAATCAAAAAACTGATGATGAACTAGTTCAATTTTTGAAAAAGGAAAACATTCTAGTCTTTAGAGGAGAAAAAGAAGATATCATTCATCGCTTTTTAAAAGCAGCAGAATACTTCAAAACAGATATTATCATAGATGTAGAAGGTGATAAAATTTACACAGATGTAGAATACGTAGATCGTATTATCAATGAATTAAAAAATTCAGACTATGACTTTATTACTGGAAGTAGTTCAGAGAATGAGTTTGAATCTTCATCAAGTATTCACGGATTTATTCCTGCTGGCATGACAAAATCAGCATTGAAAAAAATTTTTCAATTAAAAAAAGTAAATAATACTGAAACAGGGTACAAAGAGTTTTTCACTTCAAATTCTATTATAAAGAAAAAATTTATCAAGCCAGATATTGAGATTCCAAAAAATTCAAGATTTACTATAGATTATCTGGAAGATTATGAGTGCGCAAAGAAAATTTTTACTGCATTAGGAGATTCTTTCCATATTAGTGATATTATAAATCTGATAGAGAAAAAACCCGAATTAATGAATAGTCTTCAGCACATAGTTAGACAATGGAATGACGATTACGAAAAGAATATGGCAGATACTAGTTTAAACAAACTAAACTGATGTATTAAGATCTCTGAATAGGCTTGAGGTTGTTATCATTTAGTATAAAATTTTATTACTTGACGGCTTACGCTAGGATTTATCATGCCAAAAAAAGTCATTATATGGGATTCAGCTCATTTTTTTCCATTTCTCCTATCTAACTCATTACAAAAAACTGCTGATTTTGAATTCTATGGTATATTTTCCTGTGCCGAACGACAAAAAAAATTTTTTAAAGAACAGAATATTGTAAATTTTAAAAAATCTTGGTTCTATCACGAACACATATTTCCAGATAAACAAATAACCGACACTGATTTTCTAAAAGAAATTGAAAATGAATATAATCTTAATTTATGGAAATTAGTAATAAATGAACGAATCTTCAATCCAAAGTATAATAATTATTATAAATTCTCAAAGAATCAAGTTCTTTCTATCTTAGAAGATGAATGTAGTTTATATGATAAAATTTTAAACGAAGTAAAGCCTGATTTTTTTATAACTGTTGAACCTGCATTACACAATCACTATCTTTTCTATCTAATGTGCAGATCAAAAGGAATTAAGGTTCTGATGTTGAATCAATCTCCAATAGGATACAATTGTTTGATTTCTCAAGTTCTAAATAAAATTGATGATTATGAAAAAATAACCCCAAAACAAAATTCTCGTAGTTTTGAAGAATTACGTGAATACTTGAACAGATACGCCAAGTCAAAGCAACTTTCTACATATATGAATAAATTCCTTTCATCTAAATCTCAGATGTTAAAAGCGGCGTTAAATTATATTTTTGTTTCAGATAACTCAAGCTTAAAGAAAAATTTTAGTTATTATGGCCGAACTAAATTTAAAGTACTTTTCAAAGAATTTTTCTCACTTCTTAGGAAAAATTATCGAAAATCGTTTATTGACAATAATTTTATAAAATCTATAGATCATATAGAACAATTTGTTTATGTTCCTCTACAAATGGAACCTGAAAGTACAAGTCTGATTGGCTCACCATTTAGTACCGATCAATTAGAGACTATTAGACATGTTCTGAAATCTTTACCCATGGGATATCAATTAATAGTTAAAGATCATCCGACTCAGGCAAGACATGGATGGAGATCTATCTCTTTCTATAAAGAAATAATGGAAATGCCTAATGTCCATATAATCGATCCAAATTTTCCTGCGAGTAAATTATACCAAAAGACTTCTTTAGTGATAGCAGCATCTGGTGCATCTGGTTTTGAGGCAGGATTTTATGGTAAATCTTCAATTGTTTTTTCTGATTTGGGCTATTCAGAATTACCTTCAGTTTTTAAAGTTGATTCGATGGAAAAGCTACCTGAAACAATTAGAATTGCTCTAAATCATAAAGTCGAACCTGGATTCATTGATAGTTATCTAGAAGAATTAGAAAAGAATTCTTTTAATTTTAATCTTAGTGAATTCGTCACATCATATCATGATTTATTTTATTTTAGTGGTTTTCTAGATGATACAGAGATCAGATTAGACAAAATGAAACTTCTAATGAATAAGTATGAGAACACATTTGACGAGATTTCCAAAAAATACTTGCTGAAAATGAATCAGAATAATCCTTAGTTTTGGATTAGGTTTGGTTTACTTGGGAAAAGATGAAGTTATACTAAATACATATTTAATGAAATGGTCATAACAAATTGCTGTGCCCCAGAAAGATATGGAATTTCTTACAGAAGAAAAAATTGATACAGGATATTTAATCTCTGTTTTAAAAAAAGATGTGGACAAACATGAAGGGGAAAATGCTAGAATATTACAGGGATTATTATTTGAATTTAAAAAAAATAATTTTGCATTTTTAACACCACAAGAGACTTATTTTTTAAATAATAATTCACAAGATGTTTGGGCAGATTATTTAATTTTTAGGTATAAATTCAAGATTTATCCTAAGCAGAAAATTATATCGGAATTTCCAATTTATCTTCTAATTGAACCAATTTCTGCATGTAATCTTAGATGCATAATGTGTTTTCAAATTGATGAGTCGTTTACCTCTGATCGAGAATTAATGGGCAGTATGGATATACAATTATTCAAAAAGATTATTGATGAGGCACATGCTAATGGTACTAAAGCAATTACACTAGCATCAAGAGGAGAACCAACTATGCATCCAAAATTAGATGAGATGCTAGAATATTGCTCAGATAAATTCTTCGAGTTGAAAATTAACACAAATGCTACAAAATTAACAGAAAAATTAAGTCATAGGATTTTACAATCTGGAGTTACAGATGTTGTATTTTCAGTAGATTCTTACAAAAAAGATGATTATGAACGAATACGAGTGAGAGGAATTTTTGAAACTGTATTAGATAACATCAAGAAATTTAGTGAGATTCGAAAAGAATTTTATCCAGATTCAAAGTGTGCAACAAGAATCAGTGGTGTAAGAGTTGACAAGGGATTAGATATGAATGAATTCAAAAAATTTTGGGAACGATATGTAGATCAGGTTGTAATTATGGAGCTGGAAAATAGATGGGACACATATCATAATCCACTAGAGGTTGGTGCAGAAAACCCTTGCACTTATCTTTGGGAGAGAATGTATGTCTGGTTTGATGGTATATGTAATCCATGCGATGCAGATTACAAAAGTGAACTCAAGTTAGGCTCAATTAAAGAAAATTCATTAAAAGAAATATGGCATAGTAAGAGATTTTCAGATCTTAGAGAGAAACACACCAAAAATCAGAGAAATGCATGTTATCCATGTGATAGGTGCCCAATTGGTAGTTAAACTCGGCATAATCGGATACAGAAATCATGCCGAAAGACTGCTTAACATTCTTGATCATAAAAGGGGCTGTCGTGTTGAATTTATTTATCATCCAACAAAAAAATTCAAAGACGTTAGATGTACTAACAATCTAGAAGATCTATTATCGTGTGATGGGATATTAATTTCATCCCCAAACAATACTCATTTTAGTTACTTAAAAAAACTTGAAAAATTTAATGGTTATATTTTTTGTGAAAAACCCCCAGTTGTACTAGATTCAGAATTAAAAAAATTAAAAAAATTAAAAATTAGGAACAAAAGAAAAATATATTTTGATTTTAATTTTCGATTCAGTAAAATTAATTCCTTATTTGAACAGATAGTTAAAGACAAACGCTTAGGAAAAATAATTAACATAAATATTATTTCGACACATGGTTTAGCATTTAAAAAAGAGTATAAAAAATCATGGAGAGCTTATGGAAATCCACATAGTCTACTAGAAACAGTAACCGTACATTTTATTGATATGTTAAATTTTCATTTTGGTAAACCGAAGAAAATTCAGTACTATCCAAAACTAGTTGCAAAAAATGGTACTGCATACGATACAGTAAACATGAATATAGCATACGATAATGAGATTAATGTCCAAATTTTAAATTCCTACGCATCACCACTAGTTAATGAAATTTCAATTCTTACAAGTAATTCATGGGTCACATTAAGAAAAAATGAACTTATTATATATCATCCTAGAGATACGTTTGACAAGAACGGATTCTTTAAAATTCCGCCAATTCATAAAAAATTAAAAGTAAAAACAATTGAGGATTATAATAAATCATTAAAAGATTCATTAGAATATTTTATTTCCCATGTTAAAAACAATATAGCATTTGACATGGACTCTTTCAATACAAGCCTAGAAACTAATAAAATCATTCTTGATTTAAAAAAATGATTTAATTTTTACCATTTTTTTCAGTTTTGCTGATTTTTTCATTGCTAAAGCTATATTCATCGTATTAATTCCTTCTTCAAGAGTGTTAATGGTTTTTTTTCTATTTTTAACACATTTTAAGAAATGCTTGATCTCATCTACATACATATCATTTCTCTCAAAAGTTTTTGGTTTAAAAATAACTTCCCAACTTCTTTTTTTATTATTATAGAGTATAACTTGATTATCTACTGAATTCCAAGAAATTATACCATTAGTAGCTTTAATCTTGCATCCTCTAAATTCAGGTGCTTGGAAGAAATCTAAATGAAGTTCAGCAGTAATTTTATTTTTAAATTGAATTATGCTTGCGGAATAATCTTCAACAGAAATGTCTAGATCGCTAAACTTTCCCATCACAGAGAAAATTGATTTTGGATTTCCAAATAACCAGTATAAATAATCAACATCATGTATCTGTGTTAGGATTATGCCACCTCCTAATTCTTTTTTCCCAGCATATCCTCGTCTATAATTTTCATGTGGATGCCAATCTGGTAAATATGAACCATTTTCAGCTTGAACTGAAATTATTTTACCAATTTTTTTTTGTTTAATTAATTTACGAATCTTAATAATGCATTGATGAAATCTAAGATGATAGCCCATTTGTGTTACCAATTTTTTTTGTTTTGCAATTCTACGTAAAGTTTCTACACCTTTTATTGAGTCAGAAAGTGGTTTTTCTATAAATAGATCCAACCCTGCTCTGGCTAATTTAATAGCAATTGGTATGTGATATGAAGTCTCATTTGTGATAAACCCAATTTCTGGTTTTTCAGAAATACATTCTTCTAAAGTGTGAAAAATCTTCACATTTTTTTTCTTTAATATGTTTAGATCTTTACGTTTAGAAAAAATAATTATTTCATGATTAGTATGGTTTATGATATTTTTAACATGCCTTTTCCCTATTGCGCCATAACCAACAACCAGAATTTTACTCATGATATCTAATATCACTGTCAGAATTTTCCACTAATTATACATTAATACAAATTGGTTCTAACAAGAGTATCTAAGATCAATACCGCTTAAATAATCAAATTGAAACAATCACAGTGCTTTGAAAGTAATAATTGGTATTCCAGCCTATAATGAGGAGAATAATATTGGTCCTATAGTTGCAAAATTAAAGAAAAAATACGATCATGTTCTTGTTTGTGATGATGGCTCTTCTGATATGACTGAATCTATTGCTTCATCATTAGGTGCTATAGTTGTAAAACATCACAAAAATTTGGGTTATGGTGGTGCTATAAAGACAATTTTTAATGAAGCAAAGAAAATTGATGGTGATATACTAGTTACTTTTGACGCAGATGGTCAACATCAAATAGCAGAAATAGACTCTGTCTTAAAACCTATTTTAGAGAATGAGGCTGACATAGTTATAGGTTCAAGATTTTTGGGAAATACAAAAGACTTGCCAAAATATAGAAAATTTGGAATAAAAACAATCACTGGTTTGACTAATGCTGTTACTGGTTCAAATATTACAGATTCTCAAAGTGGGTTTAGAGCCTATTCTAAAAAGGCATTAAATGAAATCTCTCCAACAGAGTCGGGAATGGGAATTTCTACAGAGATTCTTATAAAGGCTTCAAAAAACCAGATGAGGGTTTTTGAAATTCCTATTACAATAAGTTATTCAGATAATAGTCATTCTCAAGAACCAATATCACATGGAACATCTGTGATCTTAAGTACCATAAAGCATATAGCTATTCAACGTCCTCTTCTCTACTATGGTGTAACTGGGTTATGTTTTCTGATTGTTGGTTTAATTTTTGGAGCATGGACAATTCAGATTTATTCAGAAGAAGGATTTGTAGCCCAAATAGCATTAATTGGAGTTGGTGGAGTTATCTTGGGCACCATATTATTGATTACAGGAACGATTCTCTATTCAATTGGCAGTATAGCTAGAGAGAAATAAAAATTATTGATGTTCTTACAAGATGCTTTTCTCTACAAGTTCACAAATAATATGATAAATTACTCTATGTACTTCTTGTATTCTTGCTGTATTTTTCGAAGGTACCTGTATTGAAATATCTACAAAATTTTTGATGGTGCCTCCATCTTCTCCAAGTAAACCTATAGTTACAGCACCTTTACTTTTTGAAGTAATAATTCCATTTTCTATATTTTTTGAGTTACCGCTAGTAGAAATTCCTAGCACTACATCACCTTTAGAGACCAGACTTTCACACTGCCTACTAAACACAGTATCATAAGAATAATCATTTGAAAGTGAAGTAAGAACTGATGTGTCTGTAGTTAGAGAAATTGCCGGTAAACTTTCTCTTTCTCTCTGAAATCGTCCTATAAATTCTGCAGAAATATGTTGTGCATCTGCAGCACTACCACCATTTCCAAATATGATTAGTTTATTTTTTTCTTCTAGGCATTTTATTATGGCATTAACAGCGTCTTCAATCTTTTTAGATAAATCTACTGATGTAAGAATGAGACTTGAGCTTTCAGACATAATTTCTTTAATTCGTTCATTTATAAGATTCAAACCAATCTTTCCCTAAGTTTTTTCATTATAGGTTTTTCCGAATCCCAGATTTGCTTTTTGCCATCACCAAGTATTTCTTCTAATACTCTAATGTCTCTAACTAGTCTGAACAAACCATCTGGTTCCAAAGATGCAGGTTGATCACTGCCGTACATTGTATGATCTAGTGTGATGTGTCTTTCAATTGAGGTAGCACCAACCAAAACAGCTGCCACACAAACTAAATATCCTGATCTCTCATGACCGCTATACCCCACTTTACATTTGAATTTATTTTTGAGTGTCTCTATTACTCTCAAATTTGCTTCATTGACAGCCATTGGATAGCTACTATTTGTATGCATTAATTCAAAAGGGCATTTGTATTTTCGAAAAATCTTAACTGCTTTTTCTATGTCCTTCATTGTAGACATTCCAGTTGAAATAAACGTGTGTTTTTTTTCCTCAGCAATTACCTCTAAAAGTTTATGATGAGTAAGCATTGCGGATGCAACTTTATTGTATTTAGTTTTGAATTTTCTCATCTGAATCTGACTATCTATATCCCAACATGAAACATACCATGGAATTTTTTTTTGTTTACAGTATTTGTCAATTATCTTATATTGTGCCAATGAAAATTCTAACCCTTCTTTTTGTTCGCGTTGAGTTATACCCCAAGGACTTTCTCTAGGCGAGTCAAGTAATTCTTTTGAATAAACCTTATTTACAGTTCTTTTCTGGAATTTAATTGCGTCACAACCAGCTGAAATAGCAACATCAACCAGTTTCTTAGTAATATCTAGGCTACCATTATGATTAATTCCAATTTCTGCGCAAATAAAGACCAATAATTACTATCAAAAATGTACGTAATTAAATTTGACTTATTATAAATCAGTACCATTTGGTTTTATCTGGAAATTTCTCTTTAAGAATCATATCTGCAAATTCTCTAAATGCACCTGAGCCGCCATTATTTTCACAAATGTAGTCAGCAATTTTTTTCACCTGAGATATAGCATCATTTGGTGACGCTGACAATCCAACTAATTTCATAATGTCTATATCATTAATATCATCACCAATGTAGGCAATGTTTTCAGGATTAATTTTCATAATTCTACATAACTCGTTTAATTTTTTTTCTTTATTTTTTATTCCATAAAAAATTTTTATTTTAAGTTTTTTTGCTCTGCTTTTAGAAACTTTTGAATCGTCTTTTGTAAGAAAAATGGTGTTAATTCCATTACTTCGAAGAAGTTCAACTGCCATTCCGTCTCTAGCGTTAAATTTTTTGAATTCTTCTCTGCCATTTGAATAAAACATGCCGCCATCAGTAAGTACTCCATCTACATCAGTTAATACTAAATCCACTTTCTTGCATTTTTGTTTTATTTTTTTAGACATTATTGCTACTCAATCCTAATCTCCAAATTAATATTTTCTTGTTTAATAAAATCATTAGATAGTTTGAATTTTTCCAGAATTGTTTTTGGTTATCAAACATAATGTCTCTGTAATACTTGATAGCAAATAACCAATTGCCAAAGCAATTAAGCCATATTCAGAACTGAATATCAATATAATTGCAAGAAATGTTATAATTGCTACAATTTTACTATACAGAACTCTCTTGTTGTTCTCTTGACCTAGTAATCTAGATGTAAAAATCTTAGTGAATGTCATTGGAATTATACAAAAACTGATAATTTTTACAGCGTCTACTATTTGAGAGTACTCTGGAAAGAAAATTGGTATTATCAAAGGAGCCACAAAGAACCCAAATACTGAAATGGCTATTGCAATGAAAATTGTATATTTTTTTAATTTTTTATTTTCCTCTCCTTGAGAATCACCTGGAAGTGTAAATTTGAAAACAATCAATGTAAATATCATTCCAACATTAACAAGTTGTAGTGCTAAAGAAAATTCTCCTAGAATGCCAAATCCTAGAATAGGAACTATGAGAAATTTATTTGCATGAGCATTTAATTTTGTAAGTACCTCTATTATGTAATTATTAAAAATAAATTTTGTACGATCTTTTAACAAACTAAAATTTATTTTTGTATTTCTAAATGTCTTATAGGCTACAACTATAAAGCAAATATAAGAAAGTGCAAGTGCAAAAATAATTCCCTCCGCTCCAAAAATTAGAAGAAACAAGATTCCTAAACCAAATGTTAAGATTTTTTGTATAAGAGAAAATTTTGAATATGAAGAGAATAGTTTTTTCCCAAGAAGTTGGCCCAGTGCTAGAGTATTAATGACATATCCAAAGACCAGAAAAACTACATCAATTTTATAAAAAATTATTATTATGATAAATGATGCAACTACTGCAAAAATCAGAGAAAGAAAATATAATGTTGATTCAATTTTTATGTTCTTAGCAGCGTATACTAGAATTGAATTTTGTGCACCAACTATAACAAATGCTCCTGCTATTGAAGCTATGCCAATAAAATAAAAAATTTGACCATATTCATCTGGTGATATTTGAGATGCAAGAAAAAACCAGAAAATAGCTGTAACGCCATTCCCAATAACATCTGCTCCACCTATGAAGGATAGTTGTTTTAGATTATTGAATCCCAATGTTCAATCAAATAATTTCCAATTATGTAGTTTATCAAAATATGGATATGTTTTTTTTAGCTTCATAATTTATCCCGTGAATTTTAATATTAATCAGTGATTAATCAGTTATCAATCAATAGTAGGAATTAAAAATGAAAAAAATTAATTGATTTGTAAATGAATCGGTATTAACGAGCGTTAAGTAGAATGACACAAAGGCTAATTGTTTTTAGATGGATAAATTGATGAATTCACAAATATTTGATGGTAAAAGAGTAATAATCTCATTTAGCGTCATTTTTTTTGTAGGTCTGGGACTCAGGTTTTTCTATTTTCCGAATGATTTACCTCTGATAGCTGATGCAATGGATAATTTCACTTATGCAACTGGCATAAATTATTATGAACATTTACCTACTGAGTGGGCTCCTGCAAATAATGGATGGCCAATTTTCCTTTCATTCTGGTTTTCAATTATCAATCTAGAAAATTCGTTGGATTATATGCAGATGCAGAAAACAATCTCAGTTATTTTATCCACACTGACAATAATCCCAATTTATTTTCTATGTAGAAAATTTTTTGATGAAAAAATTTCATTAGTTGGTGCGGCATTATTCGCATTCGAGCCACGAATTATGCTAAATTCACTTTTGGGAATAACAGAACCACTGTTTATTTTACTAGGAACTTCATCATTGGTGATTTTTTTAAAATATGGTAGAAAAGCAATATTCCTATCATTCGTTTTAGCATCACTCTGTACAATAGTTCGTTCTGAGGGAATTTTTCTTTTACTGACTTTGTCAATATTATTCTTCATAAAATACAGAATATCTAAAGAAATTGTAAAAACATATCTACCCTCTTTGATAATTTTCATGTTAATCCTAACTCCAATTATGATATACAAAATAGAAGTTACCGGTAACGATGGAATATTTCAAAGAGCTTCTGGAGGAACAGAGAGAATTTTATCAATGACTGAACAAGATAATGATCAAAAAATAATTGATGGGTTTGGATTGTTTATAAAATATCTGGGATGGATAATGATTCCAACTTTTCTAATTTTTGTACCGTTTGGATTAATTCAGTTTCTAAGAAATAGAAAGAAAGAAACAAATTTTATAATTGTATTTTTAGTATGTAGTTCTATTCCTATTTTGTATGCATACATAGTTCAGGCACAAGACACAAGATATCTTTATTTTCTGTTTCCAGTTTTTTGCTTGATTTCATTATTTGCGGTAAGAAGTTACATCTCAAAAATTTCAAACAAAAATCTTCTCATATCATTAATTATAGCTGGAATTCTGGTGAGCTCTGTGGTTTTTTACGAATACAAAAAAACGGACTATGAAAAAGAACTAGAAATGAATGAAATTGCACAAATTATTTCCAAAAAAATACAGGGAACCAATTTTCATCCAACTGAAACAAAATACATTAGAGCTGCACAAATTCCAGATAATTGGCCATTTCTGTTTCTAGAAGAAATGTATGAAATACATACGGTTCAAACATCTAATCACAGAAGTTTAGAAAGTTTTATTTCAGAAAATAGAAATGAATTAACACATATTCTTGTAGACGATAACCAAGATTTGCCTGAGTTTTTACAGGATCTATATAATAATGAAGAACAGTATAGATATCTGGAAAAGGAGTTTAGTTCTGAAAATATGGGCTTTAATCATAAAGTTAATTTATTTAAAATAAATTTTGAGATATTTGACTCAATTATGGAGAACTAATTGACAAATTTGAAATTTGGGAATATGAGATGGTAATAATTTTGACGCAAGATAAAATAAAGTCGAATCTTGCAATCTTTATTCATAGGGAAATTATGTGAGATAGATCAATGAAAGTAGGATGGGCAAGAAGAAGATGGTGGGAATTTAGGCAGGGTCATAGCGTATACCTGATATTTGCACTAACTTTTGTTAATTTTATCTTAATATCGTATAGACTATTAATAGAAAAAGTCACATTTTTGCAAGAATTAGTCCCAGAATTGTGGATGTTCGCAGCTTTGTTTATTGTAATATATATTCCACTAGCGACGATCATTGGTTACTGGCATAGACGAACCCAGTTGAGAGTTGAAACAACTTTGGTTAATCAACAAAATCCAATACTAGCGAGAATGATGAGAACTTTATTGGATGTTCAAACTGGAAAGGCTAGCCAGGAAGAGATTGATGAGTTTAGAAAAATGTTACTGAGTATAGAGAAAAAATTAAGGTTTTAGAATGGTCTTTGAAAAAAATTTTTTAAGAAAAAGTTGGTATGATGGTAGGATAGGACACTCCACATATCTTATGTTCCTTTTGGTATTTCTAAATTTTATTTTAATTGCATTTAATTATCTACTAGAGGGTAGTTCATTTTTTGGGAATCTATCAAGCTTGTGGATGTTTGGTATTATCTTTACAATAATATATTTTCCTGCTGCAGTATTGATTGGTAGATGGCATACTCAAACACAACTCAGTACAGAGAAAGTACTTTGGGGCTTTGAGGAACCAATAATGGCCAAAATGGTTAGAATATTGTTAGATGTTCAAACTGGAAAGGCTAGTCAGGAAGAGATTCAAGAATTTGATAAATTTTTTACCGATATTGAAAAAAAGGATATTGGTGAATTTTAATTTTATAAATTATTTTTACATGATGCATCAGAGATCAAATTTTAATATATGATTTAATAAGATTAGATTTAAGATACCATCATGAAGTATTCTGGAAAATTTGTTACTCTTTATGAAATATTTCCATACTTTACTAGAGGTTCTAGAATCAAAAATCGTTTTTCTATAATTAGATCCATATTATTTAGTAAAAACTGTACAATCGAATTTAAAAATGGTATTAACTATTCAATGGAACTCATTGATTATAAAGCAATTTTACATCTACTGTCTGTTGAAAAATATGCAGAGATATTCAAAGTGGATGGAAGCAGAGTAAAGATATCATTTGATGGTATCAATAACTTTTTCATTTCATTAGGTAAATTGTCAAAAGAAGACCGACTATTACTTGCTTTATTTGATCATGGAATACGAGATGGTGCATTCTTTATTGATGAGAAATATACTACATCAATAAAAAATGAAAAAATCTTGAGAATTGTTCAAAGTAAGCAGAGTATAATTGAGACATCAGAGGGAATCAAATTCTTTCTGGATGCAATACTACCTGATGTAATTGTTGAGTCATTCATAAGACGTGTTCATGATCAATATTCAAAAAGCTTGATGGATAAGGTTGTAATTGATGTAGGTGCGGCAGTTGGTGATACACCTCTGTATTTTGCTGCTAAGGGTGCCACTGTTTATGCTATAGAGATGACAGAATCAAACTACGAAAAAATGATCCGAAACCTGAAATTAAATTCGGATCTCTCAAAAAAAATTATACCCATACGTGCAGCAATAGGTAAGGATGAGATAATTGAATATTATGAAGATGGAGTAGATATTCAGATTGGTGGTGCTAGTTTATTTAATAAATTTGGTAGTAGGGCTAAAAAAACTCAAGTAGAAGGAATGACAGTGAAAACACTATTTGATAAATTTAATATTTCATCTGTCGATTTACTAAAAATGGACTGTAAAGGTTGTGAGGCTTTTTTAAATAAAGAGGATCTAGAGATCGTAAAACGTGTAAAAATAGATTATATCATAAATACTAAATCTCATAAAATAGAATCAGTTTTGAATCTATTGGAAGAATTAGGTTATGAGTTTATTATCTATAAACACAATAGTTTCGATGTTAATCCATTTAAAAATTCAGGGAATGTATTGGCAGAAAAAATATCCAATAATTGAAAATTTTACTATAATTCAGTAGATCAGTTAAATTAGAAGAAAAATTTTTCATTAAAATATGAAAGGTATCATACTTCATGGAGGACATGGAACTCGCCTTCGCCCTTTGACACATACTGGTCCAAAACAGTTACTGCCAATCGCCAACAAACCCATGTCAGAGTATTGCGTTGAAACATTGATAGAAGCTGGTATTACGGATATTGCTTTTATTATTGGAGGAATTGGTGCTGATAAAGTCAAGGAATATTATGGAGATGGAACAAAATATGGTGCAAATTTTTCATATATACAACAGGATTATCCAAAAGGAATAGCACATGCAGTTTCATTGTGTAAAGATTTTGTAGGAAATGAAAAATTTGTTGTGTTTTTAGGGGACAATATAATTCAACGAAGCATTTCTGAATATCTTTTAAATTTTAAAAATTCAAATGCGGATGCATCTTTATTGTTATGCGAAGTATCAAACCCTTCTCAATTTGGAATTGCAGAAATTGAAAATGAAAAAATCATAAAAATCATAGAAAAACCAAAAAACCCATCATCAAACCTTGCAGTAACAGGAATTTACTTTCTAACTCCACATATTTTTAGCGTAATAGAAAAACTAAAACCATCCTGGAGAAATGAATTAGAAATTGCTGATGCATTACAGATTCTGGTAGAAGACAATAGAAATGTAATTTTTGAAAAAATCACTGAGTTTTGGAAGGACACAGGTACTCCTAATGACATTATAGAGGCTAACAAAATTCTTCTAAATAATTTGCCAACAGAGTTCTATGGAGAGAAGGAAGAAGGTGTAATTATGGAAGGAAAGATAATAGTTGGTCATGGTACAATAATAAAAACTGGAGTAAAGATTGTCGGTCCGGTTATAATTGGAAAAAACTGCATAATTGAAAATAACGCAATTATTGGAGAAAACACTAGTGTTGGGGATGAATCAAAAATTATTGGTGGTAATATTTCAAATTCAATAATTATGTCTAATTGCACAATACAAGGAGAATTAACCATTAAGGATAGTATAATTGCGTCAAATTCTAAAATAGAGCAAAAACATGATAACAGGAGTGAAAAATTCCTTCTAGGCGAAGGAACCCAGATTTCAATATAAAAGGATTTGATTTGGATTGCATTTACTTGGGATTGATTTTGAAGATTGGTATCACCCAGAATTAGTTAGCCCGCATGTATCTGAGGAAAAAAGAATTCCTGTAATGTTCAAGGGATTAGAAAAAATTCTAGAACTTTTAAGAAAAAATGAGACCGTTGCCACATTCTTTATTGTGGGTGAATTGTTAGAATCAAATCCTGAAATTAACGACAAAATTTTGGATGAAGGGCACGAGATTGGCTTTCATACAATGAAACATACAAGATTAGATGAAAAAAAATTCAAAACAGAGTTTAAGCAAGAACTAGAAAGATTTGATAAACTTACGACTAAAAAACCAATAGGCTTTAGAGCACCAACATTTTCATTAAATAACACAAGTTCATGGATAATCGATGAATTAGTGAATAAAGGATACAAATATGACAGTAGCGTGGTACCAGCTAAAACTAGTATGTATGGACTACCGTCAGCAGAAAAAAATCCATATAAAATAACAAGTTCATGTTTAGAGAAAAATGATCCTACTGGGGTTTTAATAGAATTTCCATTATTAGTAACAAAATTTTTAGGAAAAACAATACCTGCCGCTGGAGGTTTTTATTTGAGAACTCTGCCTATGAGGATTATTAAAAACGCAATAAAATCCTATGAGAAGAAAAATATTCCTGCCAGCTTCTATATTCATTCCTGGGAATTAACTCCTGAATATATTCCTAAAATACAATTACCAAAAAAGGATCATTTCATTACATATCATAAAATTGAGAAAACATTTTCCAAAATGAATGAATTATTAAAAGAATTTAAATTTCAATCATTCAATTCGTATTTACAAAAAATTTAAAATAAAATTGTGAGTTAAGAACATGATAAAAAAAATGGAGCAAGAAAATATTCTGGTTTGGTTAGATTTTGACGCCTATTCTTACATGAATTTTGCAATAGCGTCGGAATTGTATAAATTAACAAATGCAAATTTTATTGGATTAGTTACAACAAAACAAGATGTTAATTTTTTTCAGAATCAAAAAATTATGCCATTTAAAAAATTAATGTATTATCCAGAATGTTACATTAATAAAAAAACGTATAATATGAATAATCTAAAAAAGTATGAAAAAGAATTTGGGTTAGATATATGGAAGGACATTTTTACGGAAAGAAGTTTTTACAAATACTGGACGTCACTTCATAAACCTACAAAGGAAGAAATTTTTTCAATTATAGAAAATTCAATAAAATATTTTACAGATATTTTACAAGAATACAAACCCAAATTTGTTTTAACACAATATGTAGGAGAAAATATTTCAAATTTGTTATTATATAAAATTGCAAAAAGCATGGGTATCAAGGTACTTATGCCATTAACTGTAAATTTCCATAATAAAATACTCATAACTGACAATCTTGTTGGAAGAGAAATTTCAAATGAATTTAACAAATTAATAAAAAACTTTGAAAAACCTCTACAAAATTTTGATGAAGATTTTATTAGAGAAAGAAATCTTGCTGAAACGTTAAAAGTTCTGCATAGTTATGAATATGGTACTAAGGGCTTGTCTCAAAAATTTGGACATTATGTTAAGAGATTATCAAGTGATCCTGAACCGATCTATAAGAATATTGGAAAGACTAAATGGAAAATGTCTAAATATAAATTTCAAAATCACTTTGAGATCAAAAAAAGAAAGAAATTTCTCGATGATAATGCACAAAAAACATTTGAGGATGAAAAATTTATTTTCTTCCCACTTATGGGTGAGCCTGAGGCAAGAGTGTTAACTATTGCACCATTTTATAGTAATCAGGTATCTGTAATAGAAAATATAGCAAAATCAATCCCAATTGATCATGTACTTTATGTTAAGGAGCATCCATCACAAAAAGGAAAATTATGGAGACCTATTGAAAACTATGAAAAAATAATAAACATTCCAAATGTAACTCTAATACATCCAGACGCTAATTCACAAGAATTAATTTCAAAAAGTCAGGCGGTAATATCTATAACTGGCTCAACAGGATTTGAGGCATTATTTTACAAAAAACCAGTGATAATATTTGTTGATGAATATTATGATGTTATTTCATCAGTATCAAAGACTAATTCATTTTCTGAATTAAATGAGAAAATAAAAAATGCATTATCTAATTTTAGATTTGATAATAAAGAGCTAAATGTACTTGTACAGGCCATTGAAAATCAAACAATCACTGTGCCTTACTATTCGATTATCAAAGATGGTGTTACAATCTCAGCAATTCAAAGATATGAAGATAGCTTTGACTTAACATTGGACTTTTATGAAAAATTCTATGAAAAATTTCGAGATTATTTCAAATTAATAGCAGAGACCATGTATTCAAAATCACTAAATTAATTCGAAAATTCCTTGTATAGTTTTATAATTTTTTTCACTTCTATATCTGCATTATAATTTTGCTCAATCTCAGTACGAAGTTTCTTCCCTAAATCATTCCTTTCATTTTCATCCTTCATAGATCTAATCAAATCAGTCAATTCCTTCGTAGTATCACCAATTAGTAATAGATCATTTCTGAAATCTATAGCACCAGATGATGTTGTGACTACAGGCATTTGACATGCGGCTGCCTCTAAAAATTTATTTTTTGAGCCAAGATATCTAGCATTTTCTGGATAAGGAGAAAACAAAACACTACAGCTTCTTAGTATTTCATTGTAATTATCGACTATACCTAAGAATTTTGTATTACTATAATCTAATCTACTTCTAAAACTTTCATCAGTTTTTCCAATGAATACAAATTGGATTTCTGGAAGTTCTTGTATTACTTTTTTAATTATATGAATACCGTCAAAATTTATTGTTCCGGGAATGAATGGACCTACTAATGCAATTTGTAGAGTAGAACATTTAGTTGGTAAATAATTATTTAGAAAGACAGAATTTCTTACAAGAGTACAGTTTTGGATTTTTTTGACTCTGTCCAGTATATCTTCTCCTGAACAAATCAGATGAACTGCTTTTTGAAATAATTTGGATTCTACTTTTTTATAATAACTGGATTTTGCCATAAAGGCGAATTTTTTCCAAGAGTAAACTGGATATTCATGAGACAAATTTGATGATTGTTCATGTTCTAAACCATGAATATCGATTATGTATTTTTGATCATCCAGTAATCTTGCACTAAATTGATGAGCATGAATTAAAGTGTCTGAAACATCGTTTAGTTTGGTTTCATCAAATTTGTCTACTAATTGAAAATCATGAAAGCCGTGTTTTTCTAGTGCCTCAACTTGCCATCTTGGTCTTGCTGTACTACCATTTACTTCATTCATGTCACGATGGGTAATTATTGAAATTTTTTTCATGTTATTTTACATTTTTTTGAAGACAGATGCTAGTAAATTTTTAGATTCTGACATAATGTTAGATTATCATCCTAGTAGTTTCTCATACAGATTTAAATATAATTTACCAACGTGCGACCAATCATAATTTTGAACTTCCTCAAAAGCGGCTTTTGTTATACCATCAAGTAGGTTGTTGTCATCCAAAATATTCAATATTTCCTTCAATAGCTCTTTTGGATTACCAGGTTCGATCAATACTCCAGTTTTATTATGAATTAACAATTCTTTGTTTCCACCAATATTACTTGCAATGATTGGGGTTTTACATGACATAGATTCAAGAAGTGTAGTACTGATTCCTTCAACAAACGATGGTTGAATTAATAATTTGGAACCGCGTATTAATGGAATAGTTTTTTCTTTTGGCTGATAACCTAAGAAATGGGTATTTGTAAACTTCTTTGCATGCTCTATTACGGCCTTCTCTTCTGGTCCTTTACCAATTATAATTAGGTGGATATCTTCTGGAAGACTTTCTGCAGTTTCTAAAACAGTGAGAATACCCTTTTCTTTTGATAGTCTACCAGCAAAAATGATCTGTTTTTCATATCTTGTATCTGCCTCGGAGGAAAGTGACTCGATATCAATTGCATTGGGAATGTGAGATACTTTGGTACCTAATTTGCTATAATGTTCATAACTTTCTTTAGAACCTGCTGTTACTGCATCAGCCAAATCAAATGCTTCTTTTTCGAATTTCTTGGAGAGTTTATGGCTTAATTCACCATGTAATATTCCAATTTGATCGCTAAAAATTCCATGTATTGTAAGGATTTTTTTTCCAGAAGAATTCTTCATAGCTAATGCTGAAGGTATGTTAAATGCGTGAACAATATCATTGCCTTTCTTGAACTTGGCTTTCAAAGAGGCTGAGAGCATAAAACTTGGATTTTTTAATCCCTTTATAGGAACAGTGAATGTATTTTCTGATGAAATAATCTCAATTGTGTGACCGTTAGATTTCAAGAAAGTTGATAATCCGTGAATATGTTGGGCAATTCCACCAATTCCACTTTGTGTGGGAGAAATAATTAAAATTCGCACTCATTTTTGTTGTAGAGCACTTCTTAAAATATTAACTACTGAAAAATCCTAGTAGTAATAATTACATACTAAAAATAATAAACTAGGGTATAAGATAACAACTATGAAAATTCCATTTTTTGTTCAAGAATTTACTGCTGAAATGGAAGAGGCTGCCATTCATGCATTACGAAATGAATCATTTGTTGGTGGTGAAAGCGTCTCAAAGTTTGAAGAAGAATTTGCTGAGTATATAGGAACAAAATATGCAGTCTCAGTGAGCTCAGGTAATGCTGCATTACAAATTTCACTAATGGCACTTGGAATTGATGATGAATCAAGGGTCATAACACCAACAAATTCGTTTATTGCCTCAGCAAATTGCATTAGGATGGTAAATGCTGAACCAATTCTAGCAGATATTGATTTGAGGGATGGTGGAATTGACATGAATAGCATATCTTCGGTGGATGCACAAACTGCCCATGCAATTATTCCTGTTCACATTTATGGAAATCCATGTGATTTTGAATCTGTAAAGGAAATTGTTATGGATAATACTCTAATTGTAGAAGATGCATGTCAAGCTCATGGCGCAACATACAATGGCAAAAAGGTTGGCAGTCTTGGTGATGTAGGTTGTTTTTCGTTTTACCCAACGAAAAACATGACAGTAGCTGGTGATGGTGGAATGACTACTACGGATAATGAAGAGATTGCATTAAAAATTAAGTCAATTAGAGATAATGGTAGAAAAACAAAAAATGAATTTGATAAATTAGGATTTACGATGAGACTAAACACAGTAAATGCAGCTATAGGTAGAGTTCAGCTAAGACATCTTGATAAGAAAAATTCAC